>QQTW01002535.1_pt1 | contig 13305 bp, 14 predicted proteins | sample 1904831 | NCBI WGS metagenome assembly QQTW01 (sample SAMN09435610, study PRJNA476489) | Subsurface metagenome, whole genome shotgun sequencing project. | reverse complement strand
TAAAGTCACGATTCTTTGAACATATTCGACTTCTTTGAGTGCCACGAAACGGCTTTGTCTCGCTCGCACCTTCTCCATACACACGTGGACTCATTCACTCCTTCCCTCGTGCTCAGACCCCGAACCTTGGGAACCTTTGCCTCTGTCCTCGAACCCTATACCGCTCCTTTGACCTGGCCCACTGCTTGAAGGCTTATCTCTCTCCAACGGAAAGCGAATATAACTGAGGATCTTTACCTTCCACTTGACCTCCAGCAGCTTTCCCACCATCAGCTTCTATCCTGCAGCAGCAGATCAACCTCAGTCCGTCAGCGAATATCAAGCACAATGTCCGCAGCCCCAGGCGGCACTCCCGGCAGCGGAAAAGTCAGCCTTCTCTTTAGGCTTACACTTCGCTTCTTGCAGTTGGTCTTTGCGCTTGCCGTCGCCGGGCTATATGGTATAGATCTCGACAACGCCCGGAAGATGGGCAAGTATGCCGATCGTAACTGGGTATGTAGGACCATATTCCTGGAAAGCACCTCAAATACTGACTCTTTAGGTTTACGCCGAGGTCATCGCAGGCCTATCTGCCATCACATGTCTCATCTTCATGATCCCTTTGATAAAGAGCTGGATATTTTTCATATGGGATGCGGTTCTTTTGTGAGTAGCGGTTCCTGCGTAGAAGCAACCACATGGTACTGACTGACGCGCTCCAGCGTCCTCTGGGCTGCGGTTCTCGGCGTCTTCGGCCGCATGTACATCAACCTGGACCCCAAAGGCGATGGCGGAATTCGGCGGATGAAGAACGCGGTCTGGGTCGATCTGATCAACATGTGTCTCTGGTTCGTCACAGCCGCATATGGTGGCGGGATCTACCTTTACCACAGGCGGCAGCGCACGTTGCACACTGGTCGTGCGGTTGTTTGAGCTGACGGAACACTTCATCGTTTCTCGGTATGCGTGGCATGGAAATCTAGGCGCAAGGTGAATCAAGGGATTATCTTTCGAGCGATGGACGACGTGGCCAGAAGGCCTTCTGCATCGCTTGCATGGTTTGCGCTTGACGAGATTTCTTCCTTGTTTTGTTTACCCGAGTGGCTTGATAGATTATACCCATTTCTAGCGGTCTTCAATATCACATATTTTCGGAGAATGAGCCTTTTGCTCTATCAATATCCTTGCAGATCCGGCGGTGGTGACTCTTGATCAGGTAACTGTACCATGACTGTAGGAAGTCGTACGTGTGGGGCTCCGGTCCGTAGATATCCGCGGACGCTGTCGTGGCTTGGTCAAGATCCTTTCAAAGGGTTGCAATTTTGTCGAAGTGGATTTCTGGTGTTGGATTGGTTGATGTATGGTAGCCCTTGGCAGAACCATTTGAAGAGCTCAATGATACGGGAAAACCCTTTCTCCGTAGTCCGGCATCTCCGCAGCCCGCGGGCCCTCACGAGAGCTGCACCTCTCCGCTTGTGCATCCCGCGGCGAGGGAGCTTGAGAGTAAAGACTTGAGCAATTGGCGACATCAGACTCAGCATTGCCCGGATAATGTGGCGTCTGAACACCGCACTTTACGCTGGACTTGGTCAATGAAATCTACCTGCCCGCAGTCTCTCACCTTCCGACATGTTCGCCATCTCCGCCTTCGTCCAAAAGGCCCAGCAGCTCATTGACCCAGCGCTCTCTGCCTCACATAGCAGCTCAGAACGAAAGCCGTCCAAGGCAACGCTCTTTCGACACCAATTTCGACTCCCAGACTCACAAAACCCTCTTCAAGAGATCACAGCCGAACTGACCCTCCCGTCACACCATTCCGTCACCGGATCGCAGCCCAAGAATGTATCTGAAGGGCGCAGAGACAGCGACAGGGCGCAGGGAAACCACTATGTCGGCAAGCTGCATCTCAGCGAGCAGTTCTTGTGCTTCTCCACACATGGATCGAGCTTCGTGAACTCAGCAACCGTCAGCGCCTCCAGTGCGTTCACCGGCCAAACGCGGGGTGCAGGGCCTTCCGGCAATGGCTTTACGCTGCCCCTGTGCGCCATACGGCGTGTCGAGCGGCTGCACAGTCAGACCTATATGTTTGCGCTCGCTATATCGACGTGGAACGGCAATGGGGATGCAACTGCAAAGCAGTCTGGTCAAACAGGAGGTCAGAAGCTGTTGATCCAGCTTGCCGGGAGTCGTCAGCAGTGCGAGAGATTCTGCGATGGGCTGAAGAAGGGCTTGAGGGAGGGCGTGAAGGAGGTGGAGAACCTGAAGGCGGTCACGTCGGAGTGCTACTCGGAATACCTCCTTGCATCAGGTACAAAGTCTCCGGTTGACTCAGGTAAAGGCGATTCGAAGGAAGATGCAAAGCCCCGAGACCCACCCGATGCTGGTCTGGGCATGGTGTTTAAGTATCCCGGTGATGCTCGGAAGCTACGTGACCGAAGCAAGATGAGACTTTGGGGCGAGTATTTGCGGGGTAAGTTTATGCCATTGCCGTACTCTTCACGGTCGCTATCGACTGACTGTACGTCAGAAAACGGCAGAAACGCAACCCTTGTCCGGCAACCAACCTTCCACAAGCTCATCCGGGTCGGTCTCCCCAACCGGTTGCGAGGAGAAATCTGGGAGCTCACCTCCGGATCGTTCTTCATCCGCCTACAGAAACCCAAGCTATACATTGAGACATTGGCAAAGTACTCTGGCCAGGAATCGCTTGCCATCGATGAGATTGAAAAGGACCTCAATCGGAGTCTCCCAGAGTACCCTGGGTTTCAGAGCGAGGAAGGTATCGGGCGACTTCGAAGGGTACTGACAGCTTACAGCTGGACGAACGAAGAAGTGGGATACTGTCAAGCCATGAACATAGTCGTGGCAGCTCTCTTGATGTATGTATTCGAGTCCAAAATCCAACATCACACGCTAAGCATGGTAGATACATGTCCGAGACGCAAGCCTTCTTTCTCCTCTCCGTGTTATGCGACCGCCTGCTCCCCGGATACTACTCTACCACCATGTACGGCACCCTTCTCGACCAGCGAGTGTTCGAATCTCTGGTCGAAAAGACTATGCCGATACTGTGGGAACACCTTGTCAAGTCCGACATCCAACTCTCAGTCGTTTCTCTACCCTGGTTCTTATCACTGTATATCAACTCCATGCCTCTTGTCTTCGCTTTTCGTGTTCTCGATGTGTTCTTCTTAGAAGGGCCTAAAGTGCTTTTTCAGATTGGCCTTGCAATCTTAAGAATCAACGGCGAGGAGCTGCTGGACGCCTCCGACGACGGAACATTCATATCTGTTCTCAAATCATATTTCTCCAGACTCGATGAGTCCTCGCACCCGAAATCAGAGAACCCGAAACTCCGAAGCCTCACCAGGTTCCAGGAACTGATGGTGGTCGCATTCAAAGAATTTGCCGGCATCACGCAAAGCACAGTCTCCGAACAGAGAGAAAAGCACAAAGATTCTGTGCTGGACAACATTGAGAGTTTCGCAAAACGGACGTCGATCCGCAACTTGGGCCCGGACAGCAAGCGATTGAGTCCCAATGACCTGAGCTTCCTGTACGACCGATTTTATGCGGTACTATATGAGCGGCAGCAGCGCATGGAGATGATTCAGCGAGATGCCGAGCGACGCGCCAAAGCTGGCAGGACCAAAGCTTCAGAGATATTCACTGGCGTTGCTGGAAACAGCACGGTGGAGATGGGGAGAGTGGGTCTAGGGCCTAGTCCAACGCAGATGGATTACGAGGCTTTCAGAGAGTTTCTCGCTGGTACGTCCGTGTCCTCCTTTTGCTCCAAGCGATATGCGGAGAAACTGGTGTCCACCCGAAAATGAAGTTATAGGCTACATTCTTTCTGTCATTATTTAAGTACTTACGCACGACAGGTATTGCCAAGTGGGCCATTTCGGACTCTCCATCGACACCACTCGTCGATCGATATGCTGAAAAACAAAGCCAGTCCTATTTCGGCAGCAGTATGAGGCGCCAAAACTTGTCACTATCTCCTTGGGGCTCGGGCCCAGAACCGGCTGACCATCAGTTTATGCGGCGACTTTTTGAGAGCTGGGATACTGAGAAGACGTCGTCTCTTGGCTTGCAGAATGTCGTTACGGGCCTGGCGGCGGTCAAAGGCACGCGAGACATCATGTCAAGCATCAGCTACTTTTTCGAGCTGTACGACGATGATAACGATGGCAAGGTGGATCGTGAGGGGATTCTCGGCATCTCCGAAGCCCTTCTGTTTCTGTCCCGCCGAGGCTTGGAGCCTGCTGCATCTTCGGCGTCGTCTGCGTCGGATAGTCAAGACGCATTAGACGGCGGGAAGCCAACCTTGAGGAGAGATACTGCTGATGAGCAATTCCTGAGCAGCGTGTCTGCGTTCATTAGACGGTGTTTCGAGTACGCGGATCCGGATCACCCTTCACACCGAGAGGCAGAAAAGCCACCTAACGCATCGGATGAAGTGGCAGACGGCAACGCAGCGTTCAGTATCGGCGAGGACGACGAGAGTGACCTCATCGATGTTGTATCCGAAACGAACGCGGAGCATTCTTCCCAATCACCACACAGGCAGTCAGAATCTTCCGCATCCTTACTGAGTCGGACGAGCACCAGCAGCAGCAGACCCGACACAAAGTCCGCCAACCTCGCTCTGGACCCGGCCAACCCGCTGCACATCACCCTCCCTACCTTCCGCATGGTCATCCTCGCCGACGAGACGCTCGAGCGCTTCTTCGACTCCGCCTTCTCCAACTCCTTCCGCCTGTCCGACGCCCCGCTGCCCCCGAGCAGCCTCAGCTCGTCCAACCTGACCACCTTCTCCAACGCCGCCTCGCGCGTCAACAGCGGATCGCCCATCTCCCCCGGCGGCAGCTTGTCACTGCCGCGGAGAGCCCCGGTGCCGCCCGGAAAGGGCATCCGCGGCATGCTGGATAACATTGTCAGCGACGGCATGCGTGTCGCGTCCGAGGTGCGCAGGCGCATGGAGGAGGCGCAGCGGGAGATGGATCGTGCTGTTGCCCATGGAGATGAAGATGATGAGGATAACGATCGAAGTCTGTCTGGAAATGCTCAGGATGCGGAGCGGCGCAGCGTCCGTGAGGCAGATCGGGACTTGCTCGAGGGAGCTGAGGCGGACGTTGCGGGTGCTGAAGCCGGTGGGAAGAGCAGCATTCTGGACGCTCCGATCGACAATCTCACTTTATCCACTGAGCCTGAGACCGGAGGAAGCTTGAGCAGAAGTACGAGTCAAGAAACCAAGAAGGTGGTGGAGTTCGAGCGATGATCAATCTGAAGCATTCGTGACAGCATTATTTGACGGATTGTGAATAGGCGCTTGGAGATTCTCACTATATTCGGAACGCCATTTCATGCAGTCGGGGCGTTCTTGGACATTTTCGTCCGGGTTGGAGGCATGGATTTTAAACCAATAAGTCTAGTATCAACGTTCTAATGCAAGACTGTTGCAACTAGTCAAAAACATCGGAATCAAGATAGCATGAGCGAAAGGAATGTAACAGATATCGTCAAAAGCCGGACTTTGACGGCAGTACCAAGATAATATCTAGCTTTTCTAGGTTTACGTCGATAGACCAACTCTAACGACTCGAAGTAACAGCCGCTCTCTAGAATCTATGAGCATGAACTTGCCAACTCTAAAATGTTCATAGGCGCTTCGCTCCTCGGTGACTTTTACGTGACCGCATCCACACCACGCGCGCGATCAAGCGGCTTCCACCTGCTTCAAGCAGTCCTGGAACTCCTTCCAGTGATGCATGACGACAATGGCACCGCACTCTTCCTTGAGCATCTTCACCATCTTCTCCTTCTCGTCCTCCTCATACGGCCCCACGTATCCGATGAGCGGGATGCCAGCATTCTTCGCGGCAGTAGCGCCGCTCTTGCTGTCCTCGACAGCGACACACTCCTCGGGCTTGACGCCGATGACCTTGCACGCGTGCAGGTAGATCGCCGGGTCAGGCTTGGACGTCGGCTTGTCGAGCGAGCTGGCCGCAGAGAAGACGAGGTCGTGGTCAAAGTACTTGCTGAGCCCGACCTTCTTGAGACTGGCGTTGACACGCGAGATCGCCGACGACGACACCACCGCGATGCCGTACTTGTTCTTGTCGAGCTTCTCGATCTCCTCCATGACGCCCTCGCACGGCCGCGCCGCCGCCTCGAGCTTCTCGATCACCTTGCCCAGCTCGCGGTCGACGTAGGCGTCGAACTCCTTCGGGTCCAGCTTGAAATCGTACTTTTTCTCCAGGGACGTCATCATGCCGCGGAAGTTCTGGCCGACGAAGTCTTTGAGTAGTTCCGGGCCGGTGTACCGCTCGGAGCGGCCGTTCTTCTCGAGGATCTCGTTGGCTAGCTCCGCGCAGGCCTCGAAGGCGAGCTCTTCGGACAGCACGAGCGTGTTGTCGCAGTCGAAGAGGATTTCTTTGATCTGGAATTAGGCATTGCGTGTCAGTTTGAGGATCCCAATTAGCATTAACCATCGATGCAAACCGTTGCAACCAGAATGGGAAGGAAGGTTCTCGTCCAATTGCTCCGCATGCAAATGAAAATGACACTCAAGACGTACCGGAGGCATGATTATTTGTATTTGGTTATTGGAGCCGAGTTCAAGAGCTAGGTCCGATAGACTCTACGAGGAGTTCCTGAGCCTGGACGACCATTAGCTTGTGATCAAATTACGAAAGCAATAACAGCAACCTGAAGTGATTGTGAAGCTTGATACTCACAGCAGTGTGACTGAAAGGCTTCAAGAAGAACAACAAAGATTTTCTGCTGGATAGAGAGCAGATACGACTGTATTAAGGTTTGTGCGGTGGTGATGGTCTGGTCCTGTCGGTCCTACAAAAGTTCGTCGGTGACCGCTCGTTAGCGGGGTCTAAAAATGCCCCTCCCCGGCCCCCAGACCTCGGGACCGACTTGGCTCTTGGCCGGGCGGGACAACCAACGAATGCCGATCGTGGAGAGTTGTGATCGCCTGGTGGATGAATGAAAATTCGAAACCTCAAATAATAAAGAATTGCTTATAAGCAATCGACATTCTGCCTTGGAAATAGCTGGAACCAGCGGCAAGGTGCCGATGCTCGCTTTGATCAAGTAACCAGTCGTTTTGAAGTCACAAATGCATAAAAGTCACCAGCAACCTCTCCATTTGATATTTACTCTCTTCGACTATGTTGAGCGGTTCAACACCATCAGTGGCGGAACAAGACCGCTCTAATATTCGCAGCCAAATGTTTGGTACTAGATATGCAGTCCACGGAAAATCCCGATGCTCATTGGCCGCCAGAATGCGGACACTGCGCCATCTGCGTGCATTGCCTCGCTTGCGGCTGAAGGCAGGATCAGCGGCAGTGGCAGAGCTGCGGACGGACTCATCGATAAGAGGCTGAGAGACGGTGTGAAAAATTGTTTCGTGGCGATATATGAGACGCACGCTTCCACATTCATGCTCTGTTCTCCCATTCGACCGCCGAGATGACGAACTCAGAGCTATCTGTTCGGGCCAAGTCAGCGGTGCAGCCGGACAGCAAACGTCCAATAGGCCGAGGAAGAGACGTGGACGGTCGCATTGCCCGGCAGACAGCCACGCAGGGCAAGAAGGACAGAACGAGAGAATCGACACCAAAAGCCCGTGGAGACGCCCGGCAAGTGAGCACGCCCGTGATATCCGCCACTGGCGCCAAATCCATCACCGGTACCGGTGACGGAGGCTCTCTTGGTGGTAGAAGTCCGACTTCGGACCTTGGTATGTTCCGCATATCCATTTGTCTCATTTCTGCTGGTCTCCGGAACCTGGACATTGCTGATCTAATTTAGTGAGTGACGCTCAGGATGGCTGGAAGGAAGTCGGGAAGAAAAAGAGATCGGATAAACGGCGCGAGTCTCAAAATTTCGTTGCCCACTACGAGGGACCTGTCCTCCAACCGGCATCCAGGACGAGATCAATCCCTTCCATAAAGCTGGAACGAGGATGCAGCAATCCGTTGCCCTTCAGCTACGCTCACGCTGCGTCTTTCCCTGAGATTGCGCGAACAAGGACGTCGGTCGTGACCTCTCCTCCATGGGCCGTCCAGCGCCATCCTCGGGTTCCTGCTGTGACCGCTGCATCCACGGCGCCCATCCCAATTGCCTCGTTGCAATTGCCGAATACTCCCAAGGTAGAAAGCAGCGAGGACGAGTCGGACGCTCCTCCGTCGATATTCGACGAGGATGATGCGCGGAGTGACGTGCACTCGGATACAGATCTTTCATCCGCTTCTATCGGTGAACTCGGCTTACCGCATGGCATTGATCCGGACGAGCGGTTGCTCGATCCGAAAAGCTACTTTAATGGGTTGGAAAAGCTGGAAAGCGAAGTGGTGACGAACTCTGGCCTCTTCCTGATGTCCCGAAACAACCGTCAAGCGTACCCGAATGGGTCCACACTGAAATTGAAATTTACTTACGAATCCTTTACCGCTCAAGGCGCAACCGTCGGTCTCCCCTCGTATGACGACAAAATAATGTCTTACTGCAACACAGAAAACTCAGGCTTGCGGAGAACTAATGTGTCCACTTCCGATCCAGCATACTGGGCGTTTCACATCCTCGAGTGTCGTAACCTTATGCTTGCAGTCGTCTCGAATATCGAACGCCTCAAAAGAGCTCAATTTTGCATAGACTCAATCAATGTTCTAGTGCTTGATCCCTGCCGTCACCATGTCGCAAAGTTGGTCGGCATTGAGGTCAGCAGGATCATGAGTCTACACCAAAGCTTCGAAGGCGCACTCGAGAGCATACTCTCACGCTTGACTACGAACAGGATCCAAGAGAGCAAAATCGAAGAGCTCACTCAGATGTTAAGCAGACAGAGTATTGACTTATTACGCCACCTAGGCCTTCCAGCAGGGGACAGTACTGTTGGCCAATGGCGCAAAGCTGTTCTTGTCCTTGACTTGGCAATAGTCTCTTATTCTGGAGCGCACATCGAGCGATTCGATCAGCGCTTTCTCAGCGGTGAAGATCTAGACTTTGCGAAAATTACCTCTGCGTGGAGCTATGATACTCTCTGTCGCGAAGGGATCATCTTACGCCGAAGATCTCTATGTTGTCTGCAAAGGTTTCTTGGAGTGCATCGAATTTGGATACTTCAAGCGCAGAGCCGTTGGGAGGATGACGAGGATTTGTACCTCAGCACATCCGTCGAACAGTTCGCTGATATCTGGGGTCCCACCTGGGAGGTCAAGGATGCCGAGGATTCTGACAAGGTGATAAAGTACAATGCCGGGATAGGAGCGATTGTGCCGTGGCAAGCAGATAAGGACACGCCTCTTGCTGACGGCGAAGCGTTCTGTCACTGGTTGTCACCCGGAGAAGCAGCAGGGCGCTCTTCAGGTTTCTTGAATAGTGGGGCCAGGCTGCTGATAGGCGCTCCAACGGTAATTGAGCATAAGTATGATACCTCCTCGAACCGTTCTGCTCCTGTGCAAATCAAATTGAGTTCAACAGTCTTACATCTTCGACAGGACATCTCAGCTCAAGGATAATGAAGCATGCAAAAACAAAACGCAGAAAGTATTGCAGCAATTGCGTTCGGCCAACTTGATTGAGGAGCTAGGCACCCGCAAAGCTTCCAGCTACCTTGCTGAAGAAGGAGTGTCAGCGTGTGTAGGCGCTTATGGTATGGCAGTCGGGGCTACTAAGGTTTACAAGGTCGGTATTTTTATTCATGTGACTAGGGCTTGCCCAAGTCGCTACACAAAAGCTTACTCGTACCCAATGACATAGAGACGGGCTGGCATAAGTCATAAGGAGTCCATTTTCACAGCGTGGAAGAACAGCACAGGAGAGCGTCACCCTGGCATTCTGGAGCAGTGGATAGGGCTCGAAGTGAGTTACTGCAGTCGAAATGCCCGCCGCAGACGACTCAAGTCGATCTTGAACTCTACCACCATGCGTAACTGGCTGGAAGCCTGCCAAACCGATTGCGAGGCGCTTCCGTGCGAGCGGGCTTTCCGCGAGGCTATCGACAGTCGAGACCCCCGTGCGTTCAGAGACTTGTACTTCAAGCATCAAGAGTGGCGGAAGGACCTCACACGGCTGGTTACCTGCTGCCTTGAAGGATTGCTGCACTCTAGCATCGATGAGGACGGTACGCTGAGGGCTTTGTGGATCCCGCAGGCCGACAAGCGCGTTCGTGTCAAGCTGAAGCAGAATCAACACAGCTGGACGAACTTTTTGGCGGACTCGGAAGATTCCTGCTTCTTTGCTGTCATGTCGGGTAAGTGCCTGCACACGGATTACAAAGATGCCTCGTCTTGTCAGCAACGGCCCGCGGAGTCCAATAAATGCGGCTATACCGTTCTTGAGACGGCTTTAGTCGTCAACGATGCGGCCCCTAAGCCCAAGGAGCTCAAGTACCGCGCCGGGGAGAGCGAGAAGGTGAGTGGAGAGTTTACTAGAATAAATCCAGTATATTAGAACTAATATTTCTTAGAGCAAGCAGGGACGTTGGAGCATCAGCAAGCTGCCACCCGGCGCCAAATTTCCCCTTTCTTCCGGCCGTCTGAGAGTCATCGAGCCTTTCGCTCGCACTAGATTGCTCGTTGAGTGGGAGATTGGTGTGCTGAAGAAACTCAACGACGCGAAGTTACACTTTTCAAAATCCGTGGGAAAGGAGACCTTGCATCATTGGGAGCTCAAAGACCATGACGATTGGCCGACAAAACCTATACCGCTATTCATACTGTCGAGTTATGAGCACAAGCCGTTGGTAATTGGGACTTGATGCAAACGTTCGGAGCAGTCCCAAATTGCAGATGTAAGAGAAAGTCCTCTGATTTCAAGCCATTTTGCAAGCACCGTGCTCGGTCTTGTATGTATTGCTCACTTTACCAGCATTCAGCCGGCTACGAGTGCCCCGATGCCTCAATGGCAATGAGTGAGGCCACGAGGTTGGGTACTCGGTATTTTGCGTACGACCACCGCGTGCTGCCCCTTGGGGTGTACAAGAGATCGTCGTCCGATCGGCCCTGGATGACCAACTACTTCGTGGAGTACGCACAGTTTGCTTCACTCTACCATGACGACCTATTCATCTCTCGAAACGTTGAAAGGGGCCTGCCAGGCTTGTGCTTCTGAGGCCATCCGAATTGGGCTGAATGCAGACATCCTCAAATCCGAATTCTGAGTTACTATAATTCTGAAGCAAGTCGGGTCACCATTAGATGTACGTCAAGGATTCAAGTGATGGGCTTGCAGAGTCGTCCGCTAATATGAAGGTCTCAGGTTGCGGATCTCTTACTTTCCTACGGCGAAGACAGCCTCTAGCTGTCTCGAGCACTCCAAAGGAAGGGTGGGAAAGATGTGTTATCTATATATCTCTATAAGCGATCCAAAGCGATCTCTGGCGAACAGCAACTATACTAGGGACGGGTCATCGCCAGCATCTATACAGGCCGAAATCAGAGTCTGTCGGTCATTGGAGCTCATTCATGTCGACTCAGAAGGGACACCAATCTGAGCGATGAGTGATACTTACGGACGGCGTCACTCGCTGTAAACAGCTGTCGTTCAACGTAATTTTAGATCTGAAGATATATAATATATGTAAGAAGCAGTCTTATAGTAGCAGCAATCAAATCCGTCAAGTCGCGCGCGTCTCTTGCATAACTCAACACCTTCCCACACGTACTTCTGACTCGCGTTTCTCACTTGAGTTGCTCTCCCATGTTGCTTTCTCCGAGCCTTCAAGCTGCACCTATCTTCTTGTTACCATATCGTCTTACCATCTCAAGCTCGCCCTGCCACACCTTAGTATCTCACCTCTAATTCTCTCATATCTCGGCACCTCAAACGTCATCTTATTTGCGTCCTTCTACAGCTTGTCTTCCGGGCGCTTAAAGCATCGTCTGTATGTTATGTTCTGATATCTCCCAGCTTACCGTTCACCCGGCTTACTATCAGACTCAACCTCTCGGATACAGACAAATCATCACGATGCCGAACACCCCAAGCAGCATCATGGCGCCCTCGTTATCGAACCGAGAGGAAGCCACAGCTGGCGTGACGTCAAAGTACCGAGGAATGAAGGTCCTGTCGCGCTCACTCGTGAGCTACTTACTCCCACTTAAGCCCCAAAACGCTCGACATCGTCTTAGACAGATTCGCGAGAGTCTACGCGCTCGACTTCGGCCCACGGCTAGAGAATCGATCAACGAACCAAGCCTTGCTCCTCAATCGGGACGGCCCCTCACTGCGGCGGACTATCTCAAAGGGGCCAGAGAGGCTCTACAAGAAAGCCTTATGAACAGAGAGAGTTTCAACTCGAACACAGGAGTTCTCCTACCTCAGCATGAAGTCGACAACGCACAGTTGTCTAAACCCAGCCGTGGCCTTAGAGGCGGTCCCCATATGCGGCGTCATATTGCCGCACTTACGTACAGGAAGTACGTAGACGCGGAGCAGGCATATGCAAGCAAAGTTGCCTTGGAATCTCGCCGACAAGACAAAGTCGCCGAGCAAGCACGAAGGATTTACTACATGAGGCAACTACCATGAAGTGATCTGACACCCTTGGGCGGAGGTGGAATGCCTTCCCGCGATTCTTTGAACAAGTTGGCTAATAACATGACGCTAGTTCATCGGCTGTTCACCTTTCGCCCAAGAACGCAAAGCAAGTGTGACAGACGCGGAGTGCGTCATCAGTGCAGAAGAAAGAAGCCTGATCGAGAAATGTATATATTTATCTGGATAGGAGGGACAGGACAGTAAGGTGGAAGAGCACTAGGAGTCGGATTTGATCAAGTAGCGGATTACCGGCTAGAAACGATCCTGCGAGAGGCAGATGAACGTTTACTAAATTCCAAAACTGCAATATATCACCATGAGTTGTTGCTCAATGTGAGAGTTTGTCACAATGGACGATGCGCTATATGGGGCTGAGTTGAGAGCCAAGGCTACAGACGCTTTTGCGTTAAACACTTGTGAGACATCCAAAATGCTTCAGGTCGACGAATGTAGACAGATTGTACAGGAAAAGAACATCCTATTCAAAAGGAACACTTGGATAAAGGTACAAACCCATTGTGCAACAAGATATATATACTCATACGAAGTCCAACATGACTTGCAATCGACGAATCTAGGCAGATTGTACAGTAAAAGAACACCGCATTCCAAAATTCTCAGTCAACGACATCAGACAAGAACAACAGAGTGATACAAACTAACCCAATCAGACCTTTCTCAAACTTTGATGCCATCCGGGACTCGCAGCTACAGCCTAGGCGACGTGGGAGGCGCAACAGGCACACAACGTGCACGACGATC
>QQTW01002534.1_pt1 | contig 13312 bp, 12 predicted proteins | sample 1904831 | NCBI WGS metagenome assembly QQTW01 (sample SAMN09435610, study PRJNA476489) | Subsurface metagenome, whole genome shotgun sequencing project. | reverse complement strand
ATCGGCGACGGAGGGGATCCGACCTTCAGGGACAGCTCCCACATCCAAGGCGGAACGCCCTCTTTCTCCAAGTCGAGGAAGTAATCTAGCCGTCCGGTGTCTTGGAGATCTCTCAGTCTGTCATTAAGCGTTAAGCCAAAGCTCAGGGCGGAAGCATCATTTGGGGCCTCTAATAAAGAGTCGAGGACGGAATAAACGCGGTCTGGATCGTATCTGGGTGTGGAGGCGTCATCTCCTGGACACCGTGAAGATGCCTTGCTACTGAGTTCGGCCCAGCTGGTTAGCCGACTCTGGACTGTAGTTTTCATGTCGGGGAAGGCCGCGGCGAAACCCAGGCAAGCATTTCGTTGGCACTGCGTATCAAGGCACAGGTCTCGTACCGTTATGACCGTGACATGACCTGTGACTCGCATGTGCTGAAGCGGTTGAAGAGCGCGGACGAAAACATCGTGGATGCCTTTCTCGAAGATGTGCTCCTGGGAGCGTCCATGGAAGGTTCGGCAAAAACATGGGACCTTGACCTTCAGGGACTGTAAATTTGGGACTTTGAGCAACTCGACGCTGATTGCGCGGAGGTTCGGTTTGACCTGAACTCCAAAGCGTTGGATCTGAAAGCGTAGCATCGGCGACGGAGGGGATCCGACCTTCAGGGACAGCTCCCAATGCTTTGTGTATTGTATGGATCCAGTAGACGGCAGAGGGCGGAGCCAATCTGACAATCCCTGAGGTTTGATGAGGCGATCGGCTATTACGGCGGAGAATCCAACAGCGCGATGGAGAATTGGCAATACTTCATCCCTGATCTGCCGATTCACTCCCAGTAGCCCAACAAAAGCCTTGGAGGGCCTGTAAATGTTCACCCATGAAGAGCTCCTAGGATCTGACCTCTGTGATGGCACAAGCAGGCGATAGATTTCTTGGCGGATCTCGACCGGAAGCCGAAGCATGGAGGATACAGCAGATACCGAACCTTTCGCCGGTTGCGCAGGCATGTCCGCTTCAGATGTTGGCTGTTGTAGAGAAAGAGAATGCGAATGGTTGTTGCACTCAGCTGCTGGGTCCTCCGTGATCTTGGAGAGATCCATCAAGGTTGAGTAGGTCGAATGAAGCGCCGTAACTTTGAAGAGGGGACGTGCGCATTCGTAGGAGTCGCTGGTTCGCTCTGCATGTCGAACTGCCATATGCAGTCACTAGATCGATTTGTTCGCACCGTGGGTTGGTGTGGTCCACACAGGCGGAGGGGAGTGCGAGGTTCTCCATGAAAGCCAGCGTCACTGTGCCATGTCAGTGATCAGGAAATGCAAACGGTTTCTGACGGGAGGGTTGGACCAACCAATCCATGAGGAAGCCTGGGGAGTGCCCCAGCTTGGGAGAGTCTCAGCGTAGAACGGTGGAGAGGTCCTAGAGCTCCGACAGTAAATGCTGACTAAGCGCGAACCCTCCCCGAGCGGACTCTTGCGTGTCTCAGCTCGCATATTACATCAGGTGTGTAGTAGTGACCAGAATAACGGTAGGTCGTATCAGAAGGCTCAGTTTTCATAGTTTGTACTGTCTACTGCGCTGATAATCGGAGCGAGTTCCGGCATCGGTTACGCCTGTACGAAGCAATTGACCAGCGAGGTAGGATCTACCAGCACGACGTTCTGAGTTGAATTCCTTGTCCGATACCTACACTGTTCTGGCGCTTGACCTAGATGTTGGTCAATGCAAGAATCTCGAATGCGATTTTTATTCCTCCGACTTGATGGCTCGATCTTGCTCTCACTTCGGATCTTGCGAGGAGCCGCTGGACCTAGTTCCGAACATGGTCGGGGTCATGGAGTCCAAGGCTGATGATGCCTTACATCGGGCTCAGTAGCATCCTCTACCCTCCTCTCGACCTTTCAAACAATTAACCTTGGGCCACTCCTGCTGTTGCAAGCCCTCCTCCCGGCCATACACGAAGCCGAAGACCGCAAGCTTGCATTCGTGTAGTCCCGTCTCGAACGAATTACCAACAACACAAGCGTCGGTGCCTACAGCTATCGCCCAAGCGAAGCAACACTGAATCTAATTGACAAGTCAATGGCAATGGACTTGAAAGAGAAGGGCGCTGTCGTACCATTGTTGCATCCCGGATTCGTCGTAAAGTGGACTCGATCGGACTGACCGAGACAAAGAAAATTCCCGAAGCAGTGATGCCAGGGGTGGCAGCGGAAAACTTTGGAGGCTTGTCGAAAGTAAAGGTATTGCAGCGACGCGGACATCCTGGCATCGAGAGGGGTTTGACTTACCGTGGTAGTAGTATAAAACGTTCCAGTGGCTCCCAATGTTTTTTCACTGTTGTCGCAAAATCTCTATCACGTCGTCTGGCCTACACTGATCATTCCACATGCGACGTTCCTAGGTTCATTTCTTCTTTGTCTTCTATCCACCAGGGAAGATTCGATTTCGACCATATCCGGTCTTCTGTGTTCGTGTCTTTCTGTTGCGTCTTTGTCTGACTCACCAAGCGGCTTGTACTCCATCCATATTCTTGGCTGTCCATGATCTTTTCAGGATGATCCGCTTTATTTCTGCGCTGGCCAACTATACGTCCAAAATTGAACGCTTCGTCTATTATCATCACAGGTACTCTCAAAGACATCCTCACCCCTCATCGACTCGCACCATATCTGTCGCATCATGGCTCGCGAAGATTTTACAGAGCCAAACGAGAACATAATTGATTTGACAAACGAGGACAGGACGTCTAACGAGGAAGGAAGCGCTGAGGAAGAAACCCACGAGGAAGAAACCGCCAAAGACAAGTCAGCACGAAGCCTGCAAGCCATCCTCAGCCAGACTCCAGCAGGCTATAGTGCACAACATGGTCTGCGACAGGTTCTCAGTCTTCCAGAGGTACAGGATCGAACATTCGGCATCGACTCTCCAGGCGGGCTGACACGGGATGATTACAACAATTTAACAACCATCATCGGCCCTGTACTTGATGAACAAGGAAAAGGCACGCAAACCCTCGAACGAATCTTCCCGGTAGACTGTGATGAAATGCTGCCAGAAGATAGCGAAGCCGATAGCGAAGACCAAACCGCATGCCCTTGTAAAGAAGGACTCCGGCGTTGCGTTGGTTATTATGCAGATCCGGGCCACGTTGCGGGTCAGCCTAACCCAGATTTCCACGAACACAAGCAACAAGGAAGAATCCGACATGATTATGTACCACCGCATGGCGTCCTTCGAGTGTGGACAGCCCCCACACAACACCAGGCGCACGGGGCTCCTCGACACCAGATATGCCAGAGTTGCCGGTTCAGACAAGAAAGGCAGCGCGTACGAGATTGTAATTCTGATTGGCGAGGCAATGTTCCTCCTCCGATTCATCAGCGCTGGTTCCGGCTGTGCAAAAAGCATAGCACGTTGGCAAGGAGCCGGGGCAGGTTCGAAGAAAACGAAGCTTTCACTCCCAACTGCGACTGTATGAAGAGAGTCAGGTCGGAGCGGCGCTGCGGTCAGTGCCATCAGGAATCAATCATCCCATGGGACCAACGCGCACAACACTGGAGGAACGACCTATTGCACACATACAGGAAACGAGGAAAGTTCCAGAGACCAATTGTCGACCTAAGTAGGCAGGCCAAAGCTCAACCTGTCTGTGCGTGGAAGGGCTGCGGACGACAGGCTTGGTATCATCAGCCTCGTAGTCTGAATGCGGCAAACCTGGAGAAGTCGTCGGACCAGGTGGGATTGAGCGTATGCTTGGCTTGTTCTAAGATCGTTACTGCTTGACTCTGGAGATGAGAAACAGCTGTGTTGGCGTTAGGGTTCTGCGATGTGGCGACTGGTCTCTGTACGCTTGTACAATTGTTGTACGCATATCAGTCTCGATGCTTTTGTATACCACTGCCAGAGCTAGGTCAGGCCCCCAGGTCTCCGCTGATCCACGAAGAAACCAATCAACCTCTTGAATTGTGTACGCCCGAGGGTCGGTAATCAAAGTTGTGTTTCACATAGTCTCGGGCCATGCATGATAACTGCCCGCTACAGCATCAGGTTCTTCAGGTACGGACATCGGTCTGGCACCAAGTGCGATCGAAGTATCGTTGTTCATCGAATCCTTGGCGAAGATTTCTTGCACCAACAATCAGCCGCTGCTGGCCCAGCCACCTCGGGCACTGATAGGCGTCCATAAACGTGATAGTCCGATTGTACTAGCTTCACAGCCGCTTGGCGCTCGTTACAGCCTCACTGGCGGCGTGAGGTTGGCTCTAGAACAGTTATCTTCTACCTTAAGTACTCTCTTTGTCGTGAACAATGTTACACTTTAAGGATTACCACGTGCGACCCGTCCCTCCACATTCGCCCTACTCCAGTTTCCGTTCTTGGAGACCACCGTAGGTCTGAGCGTGGCATCACCCCACCCCGGCATAAAGTCCTGAATTCCAACTTCCGTTTAACATGGCCTTGGATTTCCGTCTGGGCTCAATAGGCACAACTTTCGCGGTATTGCTGGTGGGCCTCGTCGCTAGATTCCTCTTGGCCTTGTATCTCAATCGGCGGCGCCTGCGAGATCTCGTAAGCATTTGCAGTACTTCCAAAAGCCCCCTTTCAAGCTTACCTGACAATCTACAGCCCAAACCATCGTCATGGCACCCTGTGTTCGGAAACATCCTCACCATGGGGAAAGCAGTTGCGGCCTTTCCACCTAACGCTCATCCGCACCTCTTCCTCAACTGGATACGGCAACAATATCCCGGGCTCCCGCCTGTCTTCTACATGGATCTGTGGTACGAGACAACAGCGCTCTCCTTTTGCCTACGATAGTAACATCTCCTTAGGCCCATTGCCTCGCCGATGCTCGTGGTCGTTGACCCAGCCGCTGCCGCACAAGTCACCATTCAGCCTTCTTTTCAAAAGGACCCAACCCTTCAGGAATATGTCTATCCACTCGTGGGAAACAAGAATCTGGTCACTCTGGAGGGTAAGGAATGGAAAATGTGGCGGGGCATCTTCAACCCCGGATTTTCGTCTGCCCATTTGATGAGCCTGGTTGGTCGAATGGTCTCGGACACCGTTCTGTTCACGAAAATATTGACGGACTACGCGGCCAAGGACACCCTGTTCGAGCTGGAAGATGCTGCAACGCGGCTCACCGTCGACATAATCGGTGACGTCGTTTTGGACATGCCCTTGCGAGCGCAAACCTCAGAGAACGAACTCGTCAGGGCGTTTCGCGACCAATTGAAGTGGATGCCAGTGCCCAACGATATCAATCTCTTCCGGAAGTACAATCCGTGGAAGTTGGTTAAGCACCGAGTCAACGCCGGGATTATGAACAGGTATCTCGACAAGCTCCTTGAGCAGCGCTTTGCAACGAGGAGGCAGGAAGAAAAAGCGCAGTCAACAAAACGGGCCAAACCTATCATTGACTTGGCATTGGACACATACCTCAGTGAGACTCAGCAAGATGGAGCCGCGACCCTTCCAGCGCTTTTCAAGCGATCAGCCATTGACCAGTTCAAAACGTTCCTGTTTGCGGGACACGACACCACCAGCTCAACTGCTTGTTACATTGTCCACCTCCTGAACCAGAACCCCGAAGCCCTTGAGAAAGTGTGTCAAGAGCACGACGATATTCTTGGACCGGACGTTACAAAAGCAGCACAGATCATTTCTGACGACCCATATATCCTGAACCGATTACCTTATACAATGGCTGTCCTGAAGGAAGTTCTGCGAATGCGCCCCCCTGTAAGCACCGTGCGAATGGGAAAGCGTGACCAGTTCATTGAGTATGACGGCATGCAATATCCGACAGAGGACATCATGGTTTGGCCCGCAGCGTACGCAATGCAGCATCGACCAGAGTTGTGGCTCAACGCCGAGGAATTCAACCCTGAGCGCTTTCTGGTCAAGGAGGGGCATCCACTTTTCCCTGTCAAGGGTGCCTGGCGACCTTTTGAGTATGGCCCTCGCAATTGCATCGGCCAGGAACTGGCTTACATCGAACTCAAGATCTTCATGGTGCTGATTCTGAGGAACTTTGATATCCGTGCAGCCTACGAGGAACAGGACTTGAAGAAGGGCAAGGACAATAGCGCTCATACCCTCGATGGTGATCGAGCCTATCAGATCTTGATTGCGACTGCTAAGCCAGCGGGAGGGTTCCCAGCGAAGGTCACCAGGCGAGTCAGAGAGTAATTGCTTAGCCTGGACGACGGTCGGTTTGGAGGCTTTTTTAGTGGACTTGGAGTCGGCATGTCGCTTGAGAAATGCACCTACCCCTATCCGCAGATTGCTTCCTTGTCGTCTTGCGCTGCTTTCTTCTGCGTACCTCGATGCGTTTGGTCAGTGGGTATCTCTCCTTGCGAATCTTGAGTGACAATGTCACCATTCCCACCCTTTGTCTCTTGCGGCCTGGATGTGATGAAGAAACCGAACAATGATCATTACTCAGTGACGTTCCATTGTATACTCGACATTCTTAGCATGGCTTCCTGCCAATCTCTCTTTTTTTACCACTGCAAGACCGCTGCCTCGAAATCACCAGCATAAATTCCCAAAGCATTGAAGCCCGATGCGCTCAATTCGCGCTAACCTGTTTCAAACGGTGTGGCCGGCACGGTGTCTCCAGCGAACACCTCACACGCCTTTCGCGCTGCTGCCTAAGCCTCAACCTTTAAAAGCCCCAATTTTACTCCTCGCCCAAAAACGAGTACCAGCGTCCATAGCTACCATCATGTCCACCCAAGACCCCTCGATCCCTCCAACCCCAATTAAAATCCACATCCCCCCAGCTCTCCAATGCTACACCATCCCGCTCCGCTCCTTCCTAGCTCGCAACCCAACGTACAGCCGCCTCGTCTGTTCGGCATTCATCTTCGCGCCGCCTTCACCCTCCGCAACGGACCCTCGGCTGCTCCTGCTCCGCCGCTCAGCCACTGATGTCGCGTTCCCGGGCCTGTGGGAGATCCCGGGCGGCTCGGCCGGCGAGGATGATCCGTCGATTTTGCATTCGCTCGCGAGGGAGGTCTTTGAGGAGACGGGGTTGAGGCTGGCGCGGGTGGTGAGGCAGGTGGGTGGAGGTATTGAGTGGACTGAGGAGAAAAAGAAGAAGAAGGGTGCGGATGGCAGCACCACCACCGAGATACGCAAATGGCTGAAGCTGAGTTTCGAGATCGAAGTCGCTGAGATCGGGGCATGTTCCGGGCATGGGGGCGTTGAGGGGTATTTGGCGTCGCTGCCGGTTGAGATCGATCCGGAGGAGCATCAGGAGTATGCGTGGGTTACGGAGGGGGATGTTAGGGTTTTTTTGGAGGAGGGGAAGGGGAGGGAGATTGTGTCGCGGGAGCAGGCGGAGAAGATGTTGAGGGCGTTTGAGGTGAGGAGGATGGGGGTGGAGGAATTGGTGGAGGAGGAGAAGAGGGTGAGGAGGTATTAGATGAGAGGATTTGGGGAATGTGGGTTTTCCGCGGACAGTCGCATACATTCCTGGCGGTATGTAGTTGAGCTTGTGGTGGGGGTGATAGCACGGCAGTGGGCCATGGGTATGCGAACATCCTCTTGTTGTTCGCTCAGGAATACCGTACAATCGTTGCATCGACCTGGATGTAAGTGGATGAAGGCAATGACATCAACGGACCATGGTCTCTACAACTCATCAACACCATACCTCGGGCCACTCACTTCTTTCGCCAGCTGGACTCAGGTTTCTTTCCCTGATTACTACAATAGAGCGTTCTTGAACGTCAGTCAACAGTGGCTCGTCGTCCATCAACAACGGCTTTGTCGAATGTTGGACGTGAATTGAAGCGAGGAAGAAATATCCTTCATCACAAACAAAGCCCACTAACATTCTACTTTCATCACTCTAAACTCACCACAACATACATCCCACGCGCGCGATAAAGATTCTTCTTCCAAATTTCTCAAATCCTGCTGCCTTTATCCTCACTACCACCACAACCACAACCCCAAACATTGATCCCAGGCCTTCCCAGCATCCAAATCACACACAAACCCTCCTAACCAACGCCCTCTTCCAGACACCAACAGCCAACGTCGCCTCACCCCAGACCATGGCCCGCACCATCGAAACCGCGCGCAAACCGCTGCTGAGAAAGTCGGCTTCGAATAAAGTCACCAAGGCGACGAGCGGCAAGCGAGGCTGGCCGAAGGGGAAACCCCGCACGGCTGGGGGCTCAGGGAGCGTGAAGTCGGTGTCAGTGGGGAAGAGCGTGGTGAAGAAATTCGCCAGTGAGAGCAAGGTTGGGAAGGGGAAGAAGAAGAAGCGGGGATGGCCGAAGGGGAAGGCGAGGAAGGTGGCGGATGCAGAGAAGGTGGAAGTGGATGAAGGTACCGGGGTGGAGGCGATGGAGGTAGAGGAAGAAAAGGCGGATGTGAGCAACGTCACAAAAGGGAAGAAGAAGAAGCGGGGGTGGCCTAAGGGGAAGGCGAGGAAGATGCAGGGAGATGATACGGTTGCGAGCCTTGTGGAGGAAGGATGAAGCTTCGGAGGAGCATCGAGGGGCGGATTTACGACATGAGAATCGAGGTATCTGAACAGCATGAGGAGCGGCTTTGTGGGGAAGATGGCTACCGTTGACAAAATTTCCACCTTACCATCCATTGCCGTTGGTGGTAACCACGTGCCGTGAATGTGTAGAACTCCGAGGACAGAAGGGTAGGGTAGGAGGGGAAGGGTTGACATCTCTCACGTGAAGGATTCATCGACGACGGGTTCCTAACCCCATGACTTAAAAGAAAGCCTTGCTTTGCCCACGAAGCCACTTGATTGTGGTGATGTGCTATTCGCCAAGACGCACCTCGTCGCGTTGTCAGCAGACTCGAGCGGAAGCGCCTCAAACCTCGTACATTTGAACAACTGCCTGCAGCCAATGAAACTCAATCACATCGTGCTACCACCATTGAGTCCGCCCGAGTGGGCTCAATTGGAGCCGGCAGAAATCCAGTGCTCGGGGAGTCAATAACTTGGACGTGGTACGCAACGTCAAGATGGGGACATCGCTGTGTCTCAAGGCAGTGGCTGCTTCGTGCGTCCTTCTTGCATCATGTGGCTGTGTGCATTCAGGCGTTCATCGTGTAGCCTTTGAGATGGTACCACTCGCGGCGCGTCCACTGAGACAATTGGGATGCAATGGCAGTTGGCTTGACAATGCGAAGATGGTGGTCTTTTTCGCTCTCGCGCACCACAATCCTCCAAACGCAGATGCAAAGCCGGGGAAGACGTCGCTCGGGAAGGTGCCAGACATCGGAGGCCGCGTTCCACTCCTCCTCGATCAGGTGTCATCGGCCCAACAGCCTCGTCCGGGGTGGCGTGATAGGCAGACAGCAAAGACCGGCTCTATACGATCTGTACCACTCCTGGAACGGTCAATTCGAGCGCAGAACGCTGGACAAGCTTCGACCATGCCTAGAGCCAAGGTGTACTGTTGCGGCTTGCTCTGGCTGAGATAGAGCGGCTTCTGTGATCTCTCCCACACGTCAACCAGCGACCTCGTCAAGGAGCAATGGCAGAACCTGGCATTTCATGGATGAGCCGAAAGCTGGCGGATTGTATGGTCTGTCTTCATCCAGTTGCCCAACAGACCTTTCCTCTGACACTTCCGCAGGCGCGGCTATTGAGCGCCAATCTCGGCTCGGCGCCTGGAAACAGTCGAAGCCTTGAGCAGCCCAGACTCGAGGTTGCTGCTACGGTCGCGTTGGCGATATCGTGAATTGTTCACCCGCCAGTTAGACAAAGGCGTCAAGGTTGTTGGCGAGATATCACTGAGTCTTCCTTCGATCCCAACGAGCACCTTTCATAGGCGGAGTTCATGGACGTGCAGCACTGAAACTGGCTCAAGGCGATGGACCCTTGAAGATACTGGTGATGGGGGAAAGCGGTCAGAGAATCGTGGGAAATGGACCACCAGATGTGACCGCACTCTTTTTATGATAGCTATCTAGGCTGTCGTAGGAAAGCTCATGACCATGACGATCGATCTGCGAAGTGGGTACATCGGTAGAGCTATTCCATGCCGGCTAGATAAGCTTGTTCAATGCTTGCTCCTCCTCGCTCTTGGGCCTTACCCTCCGCTTGAGGCGTACGTCAAGTGTGAACGACGTTTCCACAAGCTGCGTCCCTGCGAGCCATTCTGAGCTCATGTATCAAGCACCCAACAGCCCCCGAAGCTCGCTTTGGAAGTCTTTCCTGATCTTGGACATTCGCTCGACTCGTTCGTCTTCGGTACAGCAATGGCAATCGATATGGCGACTGTTCTGCTTTCCCAGCACCACGATATCCACAGCAGCGTCGGGAGATCCTTTGCTCCGCCCAACCGCCTCAAGCCAATGGTAGCTGTATCGGTAGAATTCGCGTGCAACTCGCTTCCCGTCATTATGGTAGAAGATCGCACAAGCCATCTCCAGGCGAGTGAGATTGACGGCGCTGGCGAGTACGGTGAAGGCAGGGTGGATCATGGCCCTGCTAGCGTCCGAGTATCCGAGACTCCTGATGACCAAGCGTCGCAGCGAGGCGCAATTCTTGGGGCCAATGGTAGCGCAAAAGGCGTGGAGAGCCTTTGTATCCTCGAAGGCGAAAGTGTTGGCGCCGTAGAGGATCGGCTGCGTCTCGGCGTGGAACTCACGGTTGAGAAGCAGGAAGTTGGGTCCGAAAGAGGGCTTGACAACCTCGAGCTGCTCGAACGACGAGTAGTAATGGTCGCAACGTTTGCGCATGAACTTCTGGAAGCTCTCGGTGTCCCCGAGCTCTGCGACATGGTGGTACTGCTTCAGTTTGTAGATGATGGGAACCTCGTGGCCGCTGATAAGAGTGGCGGCATAGATCTTGTTCTTGAGCTCTGCTGGCAAGGTCATGAAGGGGAAAATTTTCTTCTTGGAAAGGGCTTTGATCGACGCAGGAGCAGGAGTGATTTTGGCTTTCTGCATTGCATGGTTAGACCAATGGTTTGCAAGCGGGTAGGACAGCAAGCTACCTTGTTCGGAGGAGCTGTTGCTGCATCCGAAGCGTCGTGTTCAACATCAGCGGCCTCAATGTCGCTCGTTTCAGAGTCGCTTGGGAAATAGGATGTCTCCTTGCGTTTACGCTTTGGCAAGACTCGACGAGCTTTGGCCGGCTGGTGTGCGGCGGTGCTAGCCATCCTGTCCTATGATGTGGAGGTCCGGTGTCAGTATCGGGGGTGTACAGGCTTGAGAAACAGTGCTAAGGAGGGCTAGAATGCTCACGGATCGAGTTCAGGGCAAGACTCTGTACGATGAGAGTGACTCCACCTTGGGGCGGCAAAAAGAGGTGACGGTCCAGCAGAGACGGGTGCAAAGAAAGATTATCGGAATTGGCAGGTGCGAATTGGGAAATTGTGGAAACGGAGTTTCGGTAGACGCCGACTACGCGATCACTATGATTTGCGACGTCATTACTCCTCTACTGTCTGATATGCAATCGGTCTACCGGCTTTCGCTGCGGCGAGAGCGCTTGGCACAAGCTCCTGATACAAGAGGCTGGGCCCTGTAAAGCTGCTAGTAGCGACTTTGGGCCTGCAACACGCAAGCCGTTGAGCTGAAAGGGTCAGTATGCCGTTACCGGCAGGGTGAACAGCTCCATTAAGTAGCTCGGGACATTGATGTAGAGGATAAAGGGATCAGCTTACCCTTGTACAATGGATTGATTGGGATAAGATGTTGCTCTTCCCTGCCAATGAAGTGTTCAAAGAGGCATAAATTGGCAATTCTGCAGGGGTGTCAGTGACTGTGCTCTCCTAGCCATGTGTTACCCCTTTCCCATTAATAATGACTTGGAAAGCATGACTATAGATAGAGTGTAGAATTCTTTTTGCCTTGACAATGACCAGGAAAGAATGATCACAGAAAACGATGACATAGTTTTCCCGGCGTCGTGCTAGCCTTTTTGGTTGCACAACGTTTTCCCAAGCGTATAGGCCACCACATAAGCAACTTGCACCTCCAACAATTAAACTCACCCGCAATCAGCGCATTACATCCCCTGGCATAACGCAAGACCACTTCAACTCTACCAAGTTCAGAAGTCATTCCACACACGATGAAGAGCACTGAATATCGCAAGGAGACGCGCTCGGAGGCAGAGAGAGCGGGCGGGGAAGCGAAACGAATTCAGAATGGGCATTCAGGTAATAATCCGACGGCAATGATTCGGAAGAAGACTTTCGCTAATGAGCTTTGATGGCCAGACGCAGACCATGAAATGACAGATATCCCAGAAGAGTGCGTGCGTCATGCAGACGACGACGGTAGTCGTGATTTTCAGAGTAGCGACCATAAAGAGGAGGTGAACCATCTTGAGAAAGCAGACACTGAGGACAGCAGTGAAGACATCCAAAGCAGCACCCACGACGTGGATATGGATGCTCCGGAGAAAGCAGACGAAAACAGCGGTCAAGACGTCCAGAGCAGCTATGAAGACGAGGATATGAGCTATGCCGAAGAAGCAAATGAGAAGAAATCTGAAGATGAAGAGAAAGTTGATAACGAGAAAAGCAAAGAGGTAGATGACAACGAGGCGGCCAAAAAGACAGATGACAACAAAGGGGCCAAAAAGACGAACGGTAACGAGGACGGCGGGATACCAAAGGATGCTGAAGACAGCGAGAAAGGCGCCGCCAACAACGTCTATGACAATGAGGAAGAACGGTTTTGGGCTCCCTTGGAGGAGATGGTCCGTGACGGCCTCATAACGGACCCCCGCCCCGTCATCTCAAGCGAAAAACCGGGCAAAGGCGCCCATCAGGAACGGGAGAAGCTGGCCAAGCGATTTTGGCAGAAATGGGAGAGCCGCCCTTCCAACACCTTGACCGACGAAGAGGAAGATGAATTCCTCTTAACGCACGCCACTCGTCACGGCCTGACCCCAAAAGCAATCTTGGCAAAAGGTCTCCTCAAGTCCGGGAATAGAAACAACCCTGCGGAGATCGCCTACCGTATCAAGAAACTCAAGGGCAAGAAAGTGGACTTGGTACCGCGCACAAAGGAGCAGGCATGGAAAGAGTATAAGGCGCGTACTAGGCGCCGTACCCCGCGCCAGCAAGAAGCGAATAATCTCAAGGCCGCGATTCGACGTGGCGAGACGATCGAACAGATTATTGCTTCAGGCATCGTGTCGATAGGCAAGAACACCCGCCGCGCGATCCGTAAGCGGTGGGATGACTGGTTGCGCCAAGGGGAGGATCTACCGGAGCTTCCCTCCTAAATGGGCTGCGCAGACATGTGGATGGATGGGGCGGGGAGGATGGGAGGAGGGGGGCGTGGGGATGGGGGATGAAGGGGTGTGGACAGCAGC
>QQTW01002533.1_pt1 | contig 13314 bp, 8 predicted proteins | sample 1904831 | NCBI WGS metagenome assembly QQTW01 (sample SAMN09435610, study PRJNA476489) | Subsurface metagenome, whole genome shotgun sequencing project. | reverse complement strand
AAAGCTGGGCGCTGTGATGGCATTTAATGCCAGCTTGATTGGTATGAGTTCAGCACTTTTCCCTCTAATTGGTGGGTTCTTAGGGGTATTTAGCTGGCGATATCCGTTTTTATTGTCACTGGTTGCCATTCCCGTGGCATTTTTGGTACTAACGATACTTAGATTGCCAAGGCGACCCCAGAGCGCGGAGAAGTTTCAACTCAAATCTTATCTTCAAAGTACCTGGAGCACCATCAACAATCGTCACGCACTTGGACTATTGTTTGCGGTGATGTCTCTGTTTATGCTGCAAACTGGAACCTGCTTAACCTATTTACCATTCTTGGCGACAGAGAAATTCAGTACATCGGAAGTAACAAATGGCATCCTCCTTACTAGTATGTCACTGTCGCTGGCGATCGTCGCCTCCCAGTTGGGACTGTTGCTGCGGAATCTCTCAGAAATCAAGCTCATCAAACTCTCTTTCCTTCTGTTTGCTGTCGCGTTATTAATTATCCCTATTGTTCCTAACCTTTGGTTGCTATTCATCCCAATTTTTTTAATGGGTGCAGCTCAGGGTATGGCGTTTCCATGCTCCCAAGCACTCTTAGCAGGGCTTTCTGCACAAGAATCTCGCGCCGGATTTATGGCGGTGAATTCAACGATTCAATCATGGGGACAAACACTTGGCCCTTTATTAGGAAGCATTGCTGTTAAGTTCTGGGGAATACAATCAGTCTTTTATGCTAGCGCAGTTTTTTCCCTTGTTGGATTTGCAGTCTTCAATTATCTACTAACTACTAAAGTATTAGATTTCACAGCCAAAACCATACAGCTAAAGGGTCCAGTTAGCACATCTCAACCAAATTCGCTTCCACGCCCTGCGTTTCCCACAATTCTGCAACAGCCCATTGCACAGCTATTGCATGTCCAAACTAACAGGGTAATTGAATTGCCGGAACATTTTCAGGTAATTAATATCGGCAAGTCCAGCGATCGCATTACCCCCGAAGTGGATCTTTCAGATTTACCCAATTCTGGAGCTGTCTCACGGCTTCACGCCCAGATTCGTTTCGATGGAAACGACTACTATATCCAAGATATAAACAGTTCTAACGGCACTTATATTAATAAGTATCCAGTTATACCTGGTGTTTGGTACAAATTAAAATCAGGTCTCCGCATTAATTTTGGTCGGCGAGACATGATGGCATTCATGTTTCAGATTGATTAGTAGCTGTTCTCACCTATAGCGCCCTTCCATCAACAAGTATCAAATAGTACTGTCAACTAGGCGAACAGGTTTGGAATTAATAAGTGCAGCAATAGACTCTACCCGCTTGACTACAGAAATCATATATTGATAATCGGGTGGCTCTGCGTTTGCTAGATATCCAACGTCTCGAACCAAGGCAGGAGGAGCATCTTTCATATAATTACGAATCAACTCTTGACGATTTTTTTCGATGTTCGGTCCAATCAAAATAGCACCTGGTGGAACAGTTTGACTGTCAGTGAATAATATGCGAAACCCTACAGCATCTAATTGTGTTCTATACAAATTAAATTCCTCTAAGGAAATGGCACCAGCCGCAGCCTTTCCTTGTGCCACCCATTCAAGTACTGTTTTTGGTGTAGGAGCAAATAGGATTTCTGCCAATGTTAAACCATAAAGATTGTACAGTGGAAAATAATATCCGGTGGCGGAACCTACTAGACCTAGGGCAACTGTTTTACCCTGTAAATCTTTCAATTGTCGCAGAGGGCTGTCTTTGCGAACAACTAATATCGAGCGTAAATTGCCATCTATCTTGAGAGAGAAGATTGGTAAATATTGATAGTTAGCACTTGCAATTGCTGCTAAACCCGGAGGAGCAAAGACTAATGACCAAGCACGACGCTGAATGCGCTCAATCGCCATCTTCTCATTGAAAGTCGGTTCTAATTGAATAACTGCCCTTACTTTTTCACCCAAATATTCACGGAAGCGAGCAAATCGTTCTAGCGCTTGTTTTCCTTCTCCATAGCTAATCACGCCAAGAACCAACTCAAGTCTTTGATTTGATGCTTCCTCCGCTGCACAGGCCGTGATGAGGAGCAGTGTCTGCAAAATAAATAAACGTCGGGAAAGTTGGGATGACATCATCAGCTTTTAGCAAACATTTTTCTTTATGGACACCTTGTTATTATCTAACAATGTCAAGCATCAATACCGTTCAGATAAGGCTAGCTCCCCCCTAGCCCCCTTAAAAGGGGGGGACATAGCCCCCAATTCATCGGGGGGTTGGGAGAGATATCCAAGGATTGACACCACTAACTGAACCGTATTGTGTCAAGGATTATCCTAGGGGAAGATATATCTTTAATATTTAAACATTTTCTCTAAGCAGTTTTACTGTAATTGGGTGAATTTTTCTGATACAATCGAAATGTTTACAGTTTTAGTTTACCTATAGACTTAGTTAATAATATCAAACAAATAATCAATTTGGTAATAATATTGAAAATTGTACAGACGAGTTGTATATTCAGCAAAAAGAAGAACAATGAAAATAGGAACTAAGGTGAATCTGATTTTGATGATAGTTTTTATCATCGGTATTTTAATTAGTGGTATCGCTTTCCAAAATGTACTTGGAAAAAAAGCAGAGAATGATGTACACTCTAAAGCCTTGGTTCTCATGCAAGTTGCCAACTCGGTAAGACAGTATACCAACGACCGCGTCCAACCCTTTTTGTTACCGAAAGTGGACACTCAAGAGCAGTTCATTGCAGAAGCCATACCAACATTTTCCGTTAGAGAGGTGTTTGAATATTTACGGAATAACAAAGAATATAGCGGTTTTTTGTACAAAGATGCCGCACCGAATCCAACAAATTTGCGAGATAAAGCTGACGAATTTGAAGCTGAGATTGTTGAACGATTTCGTCAAGAACCTGGTAAAACAACTCTATCTGGTTTCCGAACTATGTCTGACCAAGAAATGTTTTATAGCGCCCGACCTTTTAAAATTGAAAAACAGAGTTGTCTGGTCTGTCATAACACTCCCAAAGAAGCTCCAAAAAGCCAATTAGTGACCTATGGAGAAAATGGTTTTGGATGGAAGCTCAATCAAATTGTGGCAACTCAAATTATTTATGTTCCAGCTGAAGATGTTTTTAGAAATGCTAAGCAGTCATTTGTTCTTGTCATGGGAATTGTAGCGATTATTTTTGCAGCTGTCTTTATCGTCATAAATCAATTGTTGAAAAAGCTTGTGTTAAAGCGTATTAAAAGAATTGCTACTGTGGCGGAACAAGCTAGCGTTGGCGATATGAATGCCAATTTTGGTAAACAATCTAAAGATGAAATTGGAGATTTAGCAGAAGCTTTCACTCGGATGAAGTATAGTTTACAAATTGCTATGAATATGTTAGATAATCATAAGAAGTAGATGGATTGAAATGGTATTGTCAGGTTAACGGAGGGCTCGGGGTGACACGGGGTGGCAGGATTTGGGATACTTGTCCCATGCGATCGCCTGCCGACAACATGATACTCCTAGCACTATGCCAACGAAATTCGGCGCCGTCGTCCTCCGCCTGGGGACAAGTGGCACTTGGATGAAATGGTGGTCACCATCGCTGAATATCGACACGAAATGCGCCAGCGATTTGACAGCTGGCGTGAGTTGACGCATGCAAGAAGTCTATTGACCAAGTATGCGCCGCTCAAACTCTAGAGCTTGTTTTGGTCCGGAAATGTTCTCAGCTAACTTAGTGACAAATTCTCGTAAGGAAATTTGCGGCTGAGATTGCAAAACCTGTTTAATGATAAAATTAGCGATCGGACCAATTGAATAAGCCAACTCACGCTCGCATTTACTGATAACGTTGGCATCAATTGTTTGATATTCTCCTTTTGACGATTTAGCTGGCTGGGTTTGAGATGAAACAGTGGATGTTTCTAATATAGCCATTGCCCGTTTGTCAAATTGTTTTTGTTGCTGTGGCAATAAGTAACTAGCTAAATTTTCCACTAATTCTTGGCAATTTGCTGCCTGTATGACAGCTTTTCGCAATATTGTAGGCGCGACCGGTCCTATTGATTGCTTTAGCAACTGTTCCAGGTTGGTATATTGTTCTGAGCCTAGGAATAAATTGATTTGGGGTGGCGCTGGTTCTGAAACACGAACACTAGGAGCAGAAGGAGAGGGAGACTCCTCCTTTTGTGACTGGCGTGAAGACAAGGGAGCAGAAAAAGCGGGAGATAAATTATTAATTTCTGCGGGGAGCAAAATGAGATCGTCTGACTGCTTGTTTTCCTGAATGTCAGGTACTTGTAGCTCCTGTAAATCTTGGAAAATCGTGACAATATTACCAGGTAAAATATCAATTATTGGTTGTGCGCCTGACAGCCAGACATGCAGATTGATACCTTTGGCTTGCAAAAGCGTTTTTAATTGAGTAATCCATTTAGCAACTGGTAATCCGACTTGCGGATTTGCTGCTACAAGGGTTTCTAGAAGCGTTTGGGAAAATAATTCTGGCTGATCGGCTAGGGAAGCAGCGACTATTAAACATTGTCCATGCTCTGTTCCACATTGCAAATCTTCTATCCAATTCTCTATGAAAGTAGTCTCAGAAAAATCTGAGATAATTAAATCCAAGATAATTATTTGTTTAATTTTTTGAACGCGGCGTAACTCTTGTCTTAACCAAGAACGACTCAGGCGCATTCCATCACCCAAGATTAACCAGGCTTCTCCATCTTCGATTTCTTCGATGTGTCCGCGCAAGTATAATAAGGATGTTGGTGTATTTTTAAACGCCCCCGATTGCGAAGGGAATTTGGTTTCTGATTCACTATGCCAACGAGTAAATCCTTGGATTGTTCCCCGTGTTTCTGACCAAGTTTTGCCTTTTTGAGGAAAATATTCTACCTCAAACCCCCCTGCCCCAGCAAACAATCGGCTCAAGTCAGTAGTAGTTTTCTTATTTGAGAGTCCATCGATTACAAGCGCACGCCGCTGCTGTTGAGATTCAGCTAAGGCAGGCTTGAATCCAACAACTAAGTCTCCTACTCCTTCTATAATTCGTTTAGGTGTTTGCAGGGGATATTCTGGATGAAGATTACTATCCCCACGGTTGAGCTTTTGCTGATTAATCAGACGCAGTTGCTGATTTAATTTATCAATATATTGCAGCGTCTGGTGGTAAACATATTTGTAAAGTCCGTCTGCTTCAATGATTCCATGTGAATCAGCTGCTTCACCCAACAGTCCCCGCATTAAATAGTAAGTGAATACTCCATGTCCTAATTCTGGAAACTCCCAAGACTTTTGTCCTTGATCGCAAGATAGCAACGCGCAAAATCCCTTACTTTGAGGAGCACGTTGTCTCAAGAGATCCATCATCTGCGTTGTGGGATTGGCTAAATTCTCAGCGATGTTTCCATCTCTGGCGCTACCACTGTTTTTTCCTAACAACCTCATGTCACCGCTATGACAGGTGTCTAAACAAAGTACCTGTTGGTTGGCGGGAATAGACCCTAAGATTTGCAACAGATCTTCCATACCTAACCCTGTACCCAGCAAGTCATCTTTGCGGGTATCTGCCAAACACAGGACAGCCTGCTGAGTATTCGGCTCTAGCATTCCATGCCCTGAGAAGTATAACAGGATGGAGTCCTGGGATTGAGATTGTGAAACAATTTTTTGCAGGCTCCCACGAATCATTTGCAAGGTAGGGGGTTGTGCCGCAAAATCGTGATGAACAATCACTTCTTTATTAGGAAATCCTTGAGTGGCTTTGAAGAGTGCTTTTTCTAAGCCTTGACAATCTAACGCTGGGTAGCGCAAACCAGGCAAGCTTCTATCTTGGTATTCGTTAACACCTACCAATAAAATCCAAAGCTTGGCTTCTCCAGTTTTTAATATCTTAGTCGAGCCACTAAAACCAACGCCGAGCGGAGACATATTTACTACCTAATTTAAAAAATAACTTTGATAATTAACTATGAGTCCGTTTAGCCAAAACCGTCAGTGGTTAAATCAGTAGCTTCAATAAAATTGTTTTCCCTTTCGGTTAATATAGCAAATTTATTGTGTTAAATTGCTTAAAACAGGAGACAGCAGTCCTTCGGGATCGGGGGTTGCCGTTGACTGTGGTCGCCCCGGATTCAGCACCTGACTCACCAGGGGAAGAAAAATGTCAGGGGATGCGTGACCCCGACGATTCATCTAGTCTTGCTAATTTTGGTCGGGGAATTAACCCCTGGCGTCTACAGGACTAGATCCAGGAAATATAATCATTTATCCAATTGTGCTCCTGTCTTCTATTTTAACGAACAAATCGCATAATACGGATTTTACCAAGCAAAACAAAACCTATTTCCTGATTGCTACGTCTGTCGCACAAAGCTCTCGCAGGTAGTCCGGTCATTACCAGTATTTGGCTACTATTTTTGGTAGATAAGCACAATAAACATGTTACCATAATCTGGTTAAAAAGTCAAAAAAAAAAGCCGCCCACCAAGCGCGGGGCTTTAAACTCAAATTATTGGTAAATTACGCCTACAGTTACAAAATTCCAGAATATTAGGTTGTAAAAAATGAAACACAGTAGTACATGGTGTAACAGATTTTAATGTGAGTTCATCCATATTGAGTGTACCACCTAATATGAAGTCAGCACGAGAAGCTATTCGTTGGGTGAACTGGGAGTAGAGCCAGAAGAATTTGCGGTGCAAACCTAAGTACAGTAGCGCATATACTTTGCAAGAGAAACTTAAAATTACTAAAATAGAGTTTGCAGGCAAGCTCTAGGTGTTGTAGCACCCTCATTTAGTGTGTAGATGTATTTGTCATGTAGTTATACATTTATAAGTTGTTTGCTTTATGCGTTCCCGCCAAGGTATCATCGAGTTATTTACGACTTTCTTAGAATTCGACGCTGACAGGGTAAGTGGTTGGGCTATTGATGGTAAGCTGCGCCGAAATATACTCAGCTATCAGGCGCGTCTATCAGAACCAGAAAATTCTGAAAATTTTTGGGGTGTCTTTTGGTATAAAATGTGGCAAAATCAAGCCCAAAGTCTGGCGCGAGGACATTTGTCAGCTTATTTACAAGAAGTGTGCTATTGGGTGGCTAACAAAACAGTTACTAATTTTTCTTCTGGACAGTACACTTTATCTGACTGCTTTCAAATGGTAACAACTCGCACAGACAAGGTTTTGAAAGGGTTTAAACCCGAAATGGGTTTTAACCTCAAGAATTACGCCAGTGCGATTTTTAGCAGCGAACTCAAAGAAATGCTGCGCCAGCAGAACGAAGTTGATATTTGCACCAATTGGCGATTGTTGCGGAGGCTGACTCAAAAGCGGTTGGTAGAGTCTTTACAAAATGTTGGCCTGAGTGCGGACGCGATAGAACGCTATGTATTAGCTTGGAAATGCTACCAGTCCCTATATGCTCCACAACAACCTACTGGTACTCGCAAACTGACAAGACCAGATGACGCTATATGGCAAGCGATCGCTCAGCTTTACAATTTTCAACGCCACACTCAACTGTCACAAGCAGGCTCCGAGTGCAGTGCGGAAACGATAGAAAAATGGCTGGCTGCTTGTGCTAAAGCAGCACGCGCTTATTTTTACCCAAATTTTACTTCTCTGAATGCGCCGAAAGGGGATGATGATTCTGGGGAATTTCAAGATATTTTACCGCAACTCAAGCAGGAATCGTTACTAACGGAAATTATTGCTCAAGAAGAACTGCTTGACAGACAGTCACAGCAATCTCAAATCAGTACTGCGTTAATCGCAGCTTTAAACGAACTGGATGGAGAGGCGCAAAATATAATAAAACTTTACTACAGTCAGGGTTTAACCCAACAGCAGATTGCACAACAATTAGGAGTGAAGCAGTACACTGTTTCTCGTCGGCTCAGGAAGTCTCAAGACTTGTTACTGCTCAAGCTTGCTACCTGGACTAAAGAATCACTGCATGTTTCCCTAAATTCACTGGTACTTAACTATATGAGCACCGTTTTAGAGGAATGGTTAAAAGTTCACTATAACCGTCCTGACTCACGATTGGAGCAGTCATTATGATATTTAACCCTGGCACACTCAATTTAACAAACTCTACACATTTGTGGCTAGAAATTCCTGAAGCCGAGCAAACAAAGATTTGGGGGCAAAGTCAAGCTTTTTCGACCCCTAATCGTCGTTGGATTGCCTATCTCAATCGCTTGAGCTTAAACGCTTTTCTACCTTGGCTGCGGGAAGAACACGCCCCTAATGCTACTGCTTTTCCCACTATTGCGGCTAACCCGAGCATTTGGGAAGTAGTTAATGGTACAGGTATTTCCCTGGGAACGACACGAATAGTATTAATTCCAACTGAGGCGGCTGATTTGAGCGAACTGCGCGTTCCTCAAGAATGGGTGGATATTCCTAGCTGGACAGCTGATTATTATCTGGCAGTGCAAGTCAATCTGGAAGAAGGCTGCATTCGGATTTGGGGGTATACTACCCACGCGCTACTTAAGAATATGGGAACTTACGATGCGGGCGATCGCGCTTATTGTTTAGATGGAGAGGATTTGATTTCTAATCTGAATATTCTGTGGATAGCGCGTCAAATATGTCCAGAAGAAGTTACTCGCATTGAAACTGCCCCCTTGCCAGCTTTATCCCTGACCCAAACAGAAAACTTGCTCCAGCGTTTAGGAAACTCCGCACTCATTTTACCACGCATGGCAGTACCGTTCGAAACGTGGGGAGCGCTCTTGGAACATGGAGGTTGGAGACAACGTTTGTACGAAAAACGTCAAGGACAGCAACAACAGTGGTCAATCCTTCAATGGATGCAAACTGGTGTATCAGATTTTGCCCAAAAATTTGGCTGGGGAAGTGTAGAGTTACAGTCCAGTTTTGAAGGCGCGCGGGGTTCGGAGCAGGAAACGGCATTGCCAACTATGGTGCGAAAATTAACCATTACCGGACAACCATACGAATTGCGGCTGGAACCCAAAGGTAATATTGAAGACAACATATGGCGCTTTGAACTACGGAATGGAACTAGGGGGGAGCTGATTCCCAGTGGATTTAAACTGAAACTCCTGACTGAAGATTTACAGCCATTCGAGGGTAATCAAGTGCAAGCCAAAACTCCTGTAAACAGGCTTTACGTTGAAGTGGCTTTGGGCGATGCTGGGGAAGGGTTGGTGTGGCAGATAGAGCCGACTCCAGAAGACTGTGAATGCGAAATTTTGTATTTTTAAGTAGCGACCTTTGGGGGTTACCTTGCGGAAAGTCGCACTCCGTGCGTCTACACTCCATACTGCTACCCAGAAGCTAGCTATAACCCAACCAATAAATATTACGCAACTGGCACATTTTTGGGATATGTAGTAAGCGCTGCTTCGCTTGTGAACCACACCCATTGCTGACTACGTGCCTAAAGTTTACATGAGTGACGGCGATACGCAGCTTTAGCCCTATGCAAAATTTTGAATTTATAGCCTTAGGAAATTACAAATTGTATTATATAGTTAAACAAAAAGTTAGAAATGACTACAGAAATTAACCCAGGAACTTTAATCAATAATCGTTATCTGATTCAAAAAGTTCTCGGGCAAGGGGGGTTTGGACGAACTTACTTAGCATTTGATACTCAGCGCTTTGGTGAAGCCTGTGTTCTGAAAGAGTTTTTACCTGCAACTACTCAAGAAGATATTATTCGTAAATCCAAGGAGCTATTTGAGCGGGAAGCGAAGGTTTTATACCAAATTCAGCATCCTCAAATTCCCAAATTTCTGGCTTTGTTGACCGAGAGCCAGCGGCTGTTTATCGCCCAGGAATATATTGATGGCAAAACTTATTCACAAATTTTATACAAACGTCTTTCTGAGAAAGGTAGGTCATTTTCCGAAACTGAAGTGAGAGCATGGCTACTAGATATGTTGCCAGTTTTAGAATATATCCACGAGCGCAATATTATTCACCGGGATATTTCACTGGATAATGTCATGCTTCCCCATAATCAATCTAAGCCCGTGCTGATTGATTTTGGGGTAGTTAAGGAGAAATTTACACAAATATTATCACCTGAATTTCTAAATTCTCAGTACTCAGTTCACGGTTCAATAGTGGGTAAAATTGGCTACTCTCCACCAGAGCAGATGCGTTTAGGACATTGCTACCCCTCTAGTGATATCTACGCAGTTGCTGTTTCTGCGGTTGTCCTTTTGACTGGCAAAATGCCATATTTGTTAATAGATGATTCTCTGAAGTGGCGATGGCGCTCTTATGTCAATATCAGTAACTCTTTAGCTCGCATACTGGAAAAAATGCTTGCAGAAGTATCAACAGAGCGCTACCAGTCAGCAAAAGAAGTTCTAGTTGAACTTAATAATAGCAATAATTCACCATTCTCACTTGGTGGTATAGTTTCAAGCCTGTTACCGAAAAAACAGCAAAATAATGCTAACATTTCCCAAGGGCAGTCAAAGCAAAAAGCAAGTCATAATACAGATTTAGAAAATTTAATAAGTGGAGAGGAACTGGCACAAAACCTTAGTCAAAATGGCGAAACAAATACCAAATTGCATACACAAACGCCTGTCTCTCTCAACCCAGAATTTTTAGAGTTCTGTCAGCGAGAATTGACTAGTTTTGCTGGTCCTTTCGCCAGTGTTTTGATAAAACATACTTTGGAGCAAAACCCACAGATAGCACAAAAGGAATTCATTGAAGCGCTAGCTGGGGCAATTCCTAATGCACAACGGGCACAAGAGTTTACAACCCATATCCAACTGAATGTTGAATCTAATTCCCAAAAGCGTCAGAATTCTACCAACTCACAGCCACCCATCGGAAACTATCCTGCGATTAGCAATCCGGAGTTGTTAGAACATTGTCGGCGAGAACTGACTAGTTTTGTTGGACCTTTTGCTAGTGTAATTCTCAAAGATGCTTTGAATAAACATCCAAATATAACTCCAAAGCAACTTGTAGAAACTTTGGTGGCAGAAATTCCTAACCAGCAAAGGGCACAAAAATTTAAAGAACGCATCCAAAAATTAAATATTAGTTAATAATTAAATGACTGCTAGGTCGCTTGCGAGGACGAATAACGTTTCCTTGAGTGCCGACACGTCTGGACAGGGGGATGGAGGGTAACATCACCATTGACACCAATATCTTGGAAGCGTTGAACGGCGGACAACTTAATGCCACCAGCCTCAGCAGTGGCGATGCAGGTAACATCACCCTGAATGTATGTGACTGACAGCGTCAACCTTGCTGGCAAGAGGCGTTTGCGTGGTGCTCCAAGCCTTGGAAGTGGGCTGTTTGCCAATATTGAAAATTACAGCTACTCTAATTCTTGCTTTGCCATAGCATTTTTCAAGAACTTCCTTGATGTATGATTGAAGACTTGGACTATCAGTGAGAGATATATTAATGCGATCGCTCTGGATCTGCAATTAAACTTAACCAACTAGAAGAGCGCTTTTGGGGCTGATATTTGCTAAGAATTCAGGAGTCAGAATATTGTCAATCCTGGGTAATTCCATGACGCTTTTCGATAATCACTAGGTAGTCCATTTCGGTCGGCGTAAGTACTACATTTCGCTAAGCGCAGATTGAAAACTTCTACCTCGAACCGGACTAGACCACACTCCTGTGGGCTGTGTGCTGGTGATCGGATAATTCCTTTAGCCGTGGTTCCTTTTCTAGCGGCAAGGGTGTTATTGGTGTAAATAATGCTCCAGTTCTAGAACCATTAGGTGTTTCTGAGCGTTTTCTGGAGTATAATAAAAGTAGTTAGCGCTGTAATTCACACGCACTTCAGTGCCTGCGTGGGCTTGGTTACATCCCTGGGTGGGGGCGAGACCAGCCACGGTATCCACCCGTTGGATATATGTCACCTTGCTGAAGATACCATTACCATTATTTGATTTAGCCTGGAGCAGCAACCAGGGAATTGCGCTGGTGTTTGGTGAGTTGGCACGCGCCTTCACCTCTCCTACCACCTTACTACTGTCATTCGCCTCCCAGGTGGGGCCACCGTAGTGCTTGCCAATCTTCTTCCCTTGGTAGTTGAATAGTTCAGCCTGTGGTGCCTTTAAAGTCCACTCGAACTGATTAGCGTTGTCAGCCTTGACCTTGCACTGGTAAATTTGCACCCCCGTAGCCATTGTCTTGAGCAGTACCACCTGCCCTGCTGGCACCTTCAAATTGTCGGGAACTTCAGGTAGCGCAATCGATACCTGTTGTGGCGTCTGAGCTAACCCCACCTGCGCCACCAGTAACGGAAGTAGCGCGAACAATGTCTGTTTACACTTATTTTTCAGTTTCATAGAAAACACCCTATTACTACAGTACTTTTCGGTTAAGGCGTTGATCCTCCCAACCCCCCTTAAAAAGGAGGGTGTACGAATTGCATTGTTTCTGTGGATTTTACTGGATAATCAAGTCAAAAGTTTTATCTCTTTAAAAAACATTCAATTAACCTGTTATCGATTAACTATTATTTGATTACCAGCAGAAAACGATGATTATGCAGCACCAACCCAGGAAAGTGTCAGATCTGGGTTCACGTTGTCGGGGTGTTCTCAAAGCGACACTGGTTCTCGGTGCCGAATTCAGAATTAGGCTGCCTGGAAGATAGATTGCAGCTGTTGCACTCGCGTCACAAACAGGTAGCGTCTCTCGGATAGAGACACGAACTCCCTCATCCGACTACGAGGCGCTGCATGGATTCCGGTAAAAGCCGGAACCCTCATACACCACTAAGGAGTAAAATACGCAAAGCGAAAATTTTTGAAGCTGCTGCATAACCTGAGCCGAAGCTCGAAGCAGCGTTTGTTTTCAAGCAGGAGTTGCAACACAACCGTTCATACTACCCATAACTTGGGCATGGAGAGGTGGGGAACTCGATCTTCCCCACGAAGGAAGGAAGTGGGGATTAGGGACAGAGGGGAGGTGGGGAGATTGGGAGAAACATTCACCCCATCAGTCTCTACGACTGAACGCAACTTCATATGATTTCCCTGGCGGGGGAAGTGGGAATGGTGCAACTCCGACCTTTATATTTTAATTTATACATTATGGCTAAGCAATGCTACGTAATTTTTAAGGATAAGTACCCTATATTGATTCATTAAATCGGCTTTTTAGTGCTAGTAACCGGTCTAAGCCCTAGGAAAAGCTTAAATATTTTATACAACGCCATCTCCGGGACGAGCATAAACCTTCAATCCTTACCGCTATAGAAATTTAGTACACAAAAAACTACTGTCAAGACGCCAAACTTACTCAGGCGGACAAAGACACAAACTAAAAC
>QQTW01002532.1_pt1 | contig 13319 bp, 20 predicted proteins | sample 1904831 | NCBI WGS metagenome assembly QQTW01 (sample SAMN09435610, study PRJNA476489) | Subsurface metagenome, whole genome shotgun sequencing project. | reverse complement strand
CAGCAGCTTCAACAAACTGGGGTATGTCTCCGCATGCACTTAAAACATTAGTCAAGTACACGTACACGCATTACTGTAGCACTGATTGTTAAGGTATCTCGACTACCTATTGCACAGGTGGCAGATAGCTTCCCAGACTGCCGACAACTTGCGCATGCACCTTCTTGATGCAAGTCAAACTTGCGCTTGAGTTTCCGTCAAGAAGGCGCATGCGTGATGCTCTGCAATGGCAGTGCTACATGTCACAGTACGTACCTGGCAAGTACGTGGCAAGATGCCCCAAACACCTGTAAGGTTTGATTGCTCTGTGATTGATCATCACACCTTGAAGAATCTTCACCTGTGATTGTCAGGTAGGCTCTGCTAGGCAGCCACATTCAATGGCTGTCCAGAGGCATGACTACGTATATGTTGGGCGCATGCAGCTACATCAGGCCCAAGTACTATGTGTTGCATAGTCTCACGTGCTGGCTCTGGGCAGTGCTGTCACAGGCCAAGGTCCTTACTGATTTAACAGACCTACAAGCCATATATACATGTGTGGTTTGGGCATGCCCACGTGACTGTTTCTTGCAGTTCTCTGTTCCTTGTTAAAAGCGCATGCATGCAATGCAGGGAGCATGCAGCTCGGTATGAAGCAGAGTTCTTCACAGACATGGCTGCATTGGATGTACGGCTGCCGACCATGTTAAGTCGCGTCAGCGATTACATCCCAGAGATCGTGGAGTACATTGAGCAGATCATCAGCAATGGCATGGCCTACAGCGTCAACGGCAGTGTCTACTTTGATACACAAGCGTTCAAGTGTGTACTCAGCGGCATGGTCACGCATCCTGCAGCCTGCATTGCTGCTTACTGCGTTCTGTACAAGTTGCTGCAGCAGAGACACTCTGCTTTTTCCCCCTGTTGCTGGACCTATTTGCCTGCTTGCATGCAAGCAGGTCCACGCAGCTCCATAGGTTTGCGCAGCTGCATATCTGTGCAGCAAGCAGATGGTCCTATGTCTGGGCCACAAGTGCATGTTGGGTCGCGTGCTGTGTCAAGCTTGACATGTTCTGCTACTGTTTCTTAGCGATCTGACCTCTATTGGTGACATTTTGAGTCTACGGGTTGTGTTTGCCACGCCTCATGCTGGTGCTTGCTTTGCTTAGCTGCTGGTGCATCTACAGCCATACAGGCTGCCCTGGATGGGCCTCCAGCACCTGCTAACTGTACTCAATCCATGCGCAGGACAAATGGACACCTGTATGGCAAGCTTAACCCCGCCGCCCAGCAGTCGACAGCAGTTGCAGAAGCCCTGGCAGCAAGTGATGCAGACTCGCAGCGGGGGGCTGGTGAGAAGCGCAACGGGAAGGACTTTGCCCTGTGGAAGGCTGCAAAGCCCGGGGAGCCCTTTTGGCCCTCCCCCTGGGGCAGTGGTCGGCCAGGTAAGTTTCCAAGGCGTGGAGACCAGCATGTGTCCTGGAAGTACAGAAGTACAAGAAGTAGAGTATTACAGAGCATATGTTATGTGGATCATGGCAGCTTGTCATTGATGCTGCAATCCAGCCCTGACCGGTGCAGGGTTGCAGAGCCTGATAAGCTGTGCTGGGGCTCTGTGGGGCCCGATTAGGGATCGATTATCACAATGGCATCCATGTCAGCATGTGCAAGCAGAAGCAGACAGTGTATACAGCGTACCTAATGTAACACAGCAGGACAGCAACTTGAAGTCTCCTTTCATGTCATTTATGACAAGTTGTGGCTCAAGGACTGGAGACAGCTTCTATCCACCTTGGGTTGATGATCGGCGCCTGTGTGCTTGGGAAGCATGCCTGGTCCCTTGTTTGCTGAGCCTTAATTCCTACGGCTTGCACTGGCCCTCCGTGTTGTTACATCACAGAGTGCAGTGCCCTGGCCAGCACCAAGCAGGGGGTCATTACCAGGGACTAGCAGTGAGCATGTCTGCTATGTTGCATGCAGGGTGGCACATTGAGTGCTCTGCCATGGCCAGCACCATCATAGGACAGAAGCTGGACATCCACTCCGGTGGCGAGGACTTGCGCTTCCCACACCATGACAATGAGCTGGCGCAAGCAGAGGCTTACTACCACTCCCCCGGCAGCGAGGCTGGCACCTCTGGCAACTCACATATGTGTGGGTGCGATAATCACCAGTGGGTCAACTACTTCCTGCACTCGGGTCATCTGTCCATCGAAGGCCTCAAGATGTCAAAGTCCCTCAAGAACTTCACCACCATCAGGTAAGAACCCAGATGCTTTGATATGTAGACACAGCTTTGGTACATGCTGAACAGTTGCATGAAGTCACATACACTCATGTGACCTACTCAAGGTAAGCAAACAACTGTCAGCTGTAGCATGTCAGTGCGGAAACTGGTTCAAGCAGAACATCAGCTGGAGTATAGACTGGCAGCTGCTTGGGGTCGAGCAGGTATGTGTTGACAGCAAAAGGCTGCAGAGGTCCACAATGCGAGCAGAAAATCTTCTCTGTAGATGCACCAAGGATCTGCGATGCTCAAGGCAGCGAACAGCTTTGCAGTCTGAGGAGGACCTGGTTAAGTTGCCCAATAGAAGAGCTGTGTGGGGCCTGCAGCCGCGACATGTCTGTACCTCAGTAGTATACAACATCCCGGTGCACGTTATGATCCCACGTGGTGTGTTGGACCTCAGTTGTGCCACCAGACACTGCATAGCTGACATGTCATGCACAGATATCTCACCTCTGTGGACCGCGTTGCAGGCAAGCTATGGAGCAAGGTCTGACCTCCAGGCAGATACGGCTGATGTTTGCACTCACGCCCTGGGACCGACCCATGGCGTATGGGCCGCAGGCTGAGCAGGAAGCAAAAGCCAAAGAGGCTGACCTGCGTAAATTCTTCCAGAACATCGACGTCAGGTTGCGTGAATTGCATCTGGGAGAGGTCTCATCACGATGGGAGGTAAGCCCGCTGGCTGCTTTAGTCAGAGGTCCTACCAGTGGATAGCTCTCGTACCAAAAGGCACTCCGGCTGAGTGCACTGCTTGGGCACCACTGGTGCTACCACGTGTTTCCCTCACATGCTTCAATGATAGATATCCTACTGAGCAGCCTGCGACTAGCACATCTGTGTCGTATGGCAGGCTGACCACCGTCTCCATATCTGCAAATGTGTGTTGTTGCAGATGAAGCGTGATGCATCATCAAGATACAAGGTCCCACAAATCAAACCACTACGTGGCAGGTGGCAGGTGTACATGGATTCAATGGACAATCTGGGGTTGTTTCTGATACATCAGCACAAAATCTGCTGGCAGCAACCGCAGTCACATAGGTGCAGGCACCTGCTTGCTCGCAATCAGCAAACGTTTGCTGGGAGTCTGTGTGATATGATCGTCAATCTGTCGCAGGTTTCTATCATGTGTGTGAGATGGTCTGTCAACGTGTTGCAGGATCCAGAGCGCACCCTCAGTCAACAAATACAAGATGCGCAGCTCAAGGCGCACCAGTCCTTGCTGGACAACCTCAATACCAAGGGCGCGTTGCTTGCTCTGTTTGACTTGATGAAAGGCGTCAACGAGTACATTGCACACCGAGAAAAAGGCGGAGGTGTGGCAACGTCGTGCTTATGTCTGCTTCCACCTCACCTGCCCAATGGTTGTGCTCCTTTCAAGTTCCAGTATGAGGTGATAGCGTACAGATGTGGGCCATTGTGTTCTGACGCTGCGGGCTAATCAAAGCTATCATGGGCCATGTGTGCTTCATACTCTGCTGTGTGCATGCACCTAAGACATTCCTGCTCTCTTAAAGACACTGGTGTTGCTGCCCATCTTGATGGTATGCAGCGCTTCATTGAGGCTCCTGACTTGTATTTGCACCCACGATGTTTCTTGTAGCTGTGTGAATTCTACCGAAGCTGTCAGCGCTGCCGAGCTGCATAACTCCTCTTACAGGGCTATCAGCACTCTCCCCCTGGCATGTAGCAGCAGCTCCTGTCTTTGGGTGCTACAGCCACGTACACGGAGGCTCAGTGCAGTTGTCACATAGTGCAGTTGCCTGCACAGTAGATCATGCACATCCTAGCAGTCGTTGCCCGGTCAAGAGATGCCTATTGCCCTTGCTGAGATGCACAAACCTTCCTAAGGACTGCACTAAACCACGGGGCAGTCGCGCCTGCTGCCTTCTAGAGGAGCTGCAGAGTGCAGCACATGCATCCTGGCAGTCTTGGGGCTGTTACAGCTGCCATGTGACACTGGCTTGGGCTTGGCAGCGCTGTCCTGCTAGGGACTCAGGGGATTAACACATGATCGCATTCTGGTCTGCAGGACAGCCACAGCCGCTGTTGCTAAGAGACGCGGCAGAGTACATCAGTCGCATCCTAGCAGTCATGGGTCTTTCAACAGCTGCCCATGGTGACATTGGTTTGGGCGACACTTCCCATCAAACAGAGGACTCGAGGTTACCTGGTTGCCTGGATGCATTTGCCAGCTACAGGAATGAAGTGCGCACACTCGCCAGGCAGAATACAGACCCAGCACATACCATTCAGCACATTTTGCAAGCCAGTGACAGGTAAGGCACACCTGGTGCAACACAGCCACGTCTCATGTGCATTGCACTGCTTTTCATCGCTGGCTCCTTTTTGCCTTGGTGACCCCTGTTAGAGTGTGTAGCAATACAATACATCGGGCTGCCCGTGCCAGCTACAAGAATCTAGTGCACACTCTTGCCTAGCAAAATGCAGGGCCACACCCCCGCACCTTCTGCAAGCCAGTGGAAGGTGCACTTGATTAGGCCCACATTATGCTGTTTTACAGCAGTGTGGCTGGTAATACACTACACCACGCCACCCAATACTCTAGTGCATGGCACAACATAGTCTGCAAGCTACAGACTGAACCACAGGGCGCAGCGCGTAAGCTGACATGTCTATACACATAGGTGAGCTCCACTAATGGCGAGGGAGTTACAAGGGAAGCTGGCCAACATCATGCCCACAGGGGAAGGTAGATATCAGCAGCTACACATGTTGATCTGAAGTCACGTGGGGACATCTGGCAACCAGTGCCATACCGCTACATTTCCCTGTTGGAAGCCCTCGGCAAAAGCAAGTTTCCCAGACAGGGTTGCCAGTAACAGCTTTGTCATGCTGCCCATCGGCATCATGCCTAACAATGATTGTCAATGAGCAGCTGGATACGAATGTGTCACTGACTAGTAACCTGCAGGTTGCGTGATGAGTCCTTGCCTAAGCTGGGGGTCCTTCTGGAGGATCGACCAGGCGCTGCCAGCACATGGAAACTGGAAGACCCTGAAGTGTTGCAACAGCAGCTGCGTGCAAAGCGGCAGGCAGAGCATGAAACCAGGGTCAAGAAGCTGCAGCAACAGATCAAGCTCAAGCAGGAGGTCAGCACCATGAATGATTAGCCATGCCTCCACACCCCTGTATATATATGCAAGCTGTTATTGTGCTTCTGAGTCCAATTGTCCATTGGCTGAGGTGCTAATGTAACTGATAGCATCACCTCCATGGATGTTGCTCAGTCTTTAAGGCATGTTTTGTTTGTAGGTGATGGGATGTCAGTCTTGAAGCTCAGCACGACCTGTTGTGTACAGATAACATTAGCCGATGTCGCTGGCACGTGTGCTGCATCTTTAGCATCGAAGTTTGTGCTTTTGTTTGTAGGAAGTCAAGCGGCTGGAGTTTGCTGACTCGCTCCTGCAAGCAGCTGAGCAGAGAAAACAGAAGTACAGTGCTTTCGACAGCAAAGGGTTTGCGACACATGATGCGCAAGGCAATGAGCTCACTCCAGAGGTACATGTTTTGTCCTGTGCTGACTATAGCATCATATATGAAAGAAGCCTTCCGAACAGCTGCACAACAAACTGTGACACACAAGCGGCGGGTACTTTAGGTACAGCTAAGGGTAGGCTGAAAGTCGTTGATGAGTTTGCACGACAACTTCTCTTACAGTGGCATATGGTATGGTACATATTGCTGAGCTTGCTTGGAATCACACACACCATGCTACAAGTTGCAGTCAATTGCCTTGCATGTGCTGCTAGTTGGTGCGGGTTCCAAGGTTGCTTGTGGGGTGCTCATTGGTTGCATGCTGTCAACCCCCACATTGATGCTTATGCTATCAGCATTCCAGCAGTTTCCTGCACTGAATGCAGCACGTGCAAATGCGAATTTGCTAGCCCTCACCTGCTGTCACTTTGCTATTCAGGTAAAGGACAAAGCCCAAAAAGAAGTTAAGGAGGCCCAGAAGCAGGAGTCCAAATGCAAACAATTGAAGAAACTGCAGGTGAGCTGCGGTTTCTGTGTTTACAGACTTGTGTACTATAAACACACTAGCTTGTGCCATAACAGAATCTCATGTTCAAGCATGTTTGCATGTGATTGCCTTGGCTACATCTGGCTCAGGGTGTTTGCATGCTCAGGCTGTCGTTACAATGCAATACTGCTGGAGATGCTGCTGCAGGGTATGAGGCGATCACTATGAAATGCTATGTTTGTTGCAGGACGACCCCCAGCTGCTAACGAAGACAAAACAGTCGCTTGACGAGCTCCAACAGTCGCTTGCACAACTGTGCATAGCTGCAGAGAAGGATGAGTGAACTTGCCTCTGGCACCTTCTTAGTGCAGCAAGCCACAGCCACTTATGCTCAGCTTTTTGAACCAGCTTGCAAGCTGTTGTCATGACAGAAGGCTGAGAGAACATTGCAGTCAGTTTACATCTGTCAAAGTTTGTGTGCAAAGTGTACATGTCGTGACAGAGTCTGGCAAAGGCATGTCACCATGGCAAGCCAAGCCATCAGTAGGTCAATTTTGACTGCACGGCAAGCCTTGCCAAGAAGGCGCATCGGTTTTGGCACTGTATTTTGGTGCAACATGTCTGCGGGTGAACCACCGCCTAGCAGGCGTGGCAGCCTCGCAGTGCCCGGACTGGGCTTGCCGCAGGTTGCGTTTGCTGAGAATGGTCCTACTACACATAGACGGGCATCTGTGCTGCCAAACACTGCGCCCAGCAGACGCGAGTCGTTGGTTGCAGCCGGTGCTAACAGCAGGAAGGGCTCTCTGCTGCAACAGCTTCGACATGAGCCAGAGAAGGTCGAACAGAACAGCGGCATCAACATGCAGGTAAACACAGACATCTTTCAGGTTTCTATGCTTGTGCTGACAGCTAAACGGCGAGCTCAGACTGTCTCAGACCTGTCTGCACAAGCCCCTGGCAGGATCTAGCAGAAAGAGTGCAGGACGCTCAGTGTCCCCTACTTTTTGCAACAACTGCAACAGATCGCACACGCAAGGTCTTGTGATCAGACTGTGCAAGTTAGCCCCTCAGCTTCCTGCCTGCTCAGGTGCTGGCGAAAACCCGTGAGATCTTTACCAGAGCTGATGCTGACCATGGTGGCAACCTGTCAGAGGCAGAATTTGTGGCAGCTTTCACGGGTACGTGCCAAGGCCGACGCGCCCAATCTCTAAGCTGACTTGTGTGCGCAGTGAGGCGTTCTGCTGTGACCCGTCATGCTATGCCTGCTTTGAGGAAAGGTGAACGTCTCCACAAGTAGGTGATCAGGGTGAGATGGCAAACAAACTGACCAGCGTGTGCACTGCGTGTGTACAAGCAGCACCTGCCTTGTTGTTTCCGCTCATTTTAGAAATAGAGAAATCTAGGCGGCTAGGTGTTGCTCTACACTGGCATGTGTAAACAGTGGATGCATGCAAGCTGTGACTTATCATGCTGTGCCTTACTCTACTTTGCTGCAGTAAGACATACACTTTGCTTGTGCGATGGCTATCATTGCCCATTCAGGCAGGTCTGTGGTACGTCAAACACATTGGGTGCCAGTCTAAGAGGACTGCAATTCAGCATGGGCTGGATGAGCTGCTGGCACCTGCAGGTTGCTATGTTGGCTGCCGAGTTTGCACTATGGCTGAGCAAGATCTCCTTGATGTCGTGTTCTGAGCAAACTGAGAAGCTGGTCGTCAAGCCACATGCAGTCGTGAACAAGCAACAGCTCCTGTGTCAAAGGCAGAGGGGCACTCACCAATAATTGTGCGTTTCATGCATTATGTGCAGCATCGTGGGTGCGTGTGGGCTCACATGCATAGTCATTCCTGCTGATCATACTGGCCATGCTGGAGGTGTTGGCCTTTGGCAGCCTGACGCCTTCCTTGAAGCTTGCTGTGGGGTCAAGTCGGCAAGATGAGGGATACCCACAAACTTGTTCAAACAGAACACTTGCTGCCCTTCTTGATTCCCCTGAGAAGCTTACAGCTCCATGCATGCAGTGTCATGCACCCATTTACAAGCGTAGCATGGACTGGTTCCTGCAGGTATTCTGGCCACTGACGAGGGTGGCGGCTCGGAAGCCCTGCAGAGACTCTTTAGGCGCATTGATGCTAATGGAGATGGAACTGTTGACTGGAAAGAGTTCTCCACATACATGTTACTGGAAGACGAGGGTGTTGCAAGGTAAGCAGGACCAACACTACTCAGCTTTGCATGTGCAGTGCCGAGTGGTATCAACGTACATGCGTTGTGAGGCACATGACACCTGCAGCGCTCTGCCCTGCCAGTGGCAGTCTCTTGACTGTTGCAGACACCATGAAGCTTGGCGCTGGTGTCATGTGCATTCGACGGTGTCTTCACGGTGCAGTAAGGCATTGTTTTGGGCTGGGCGTGCAGCATCTTGACAGTGTACACAAAGACAAGCAGAAAATCCCCGGCAGCTTACCACTGCCTTCAGCAGCCCCCTGCACCTTCACTCTGCTCAATGTCAGACTTTTTTGACAGCCCACAGCATGTACCCTGGGTGCGGACACCAAAACTGTTGTCGTGGTGCAGTCTGCGGGGTTCTGATGTGTGTACTGCATGAGGTACCATCAAGCTGGAGGACTATGCTGACACTGCAGGGACAAGCATGGACCTCATGTAGCTCACCTCGCCACCTCCAGACTCAGCAGCAGCTCCAGCTGCAGTGTGTCGCAGTTTACTGTGTTGTCATCATATGCATCTACTGCTTACCATGTGCCATGGATTAACATTCCACTGCTGTCCATGCAGTCTGCGGGGTTCTGATGTGTCTGCGGTATATGAGGCACCCTTTGAGCTGGAGGGCTATACTGACACAGTGCCTCACAGACACATGATCACCTGCATCCTGCAACTGCCCGCCCGGGGCAACCATAAGGAGCGCTACATCACCCTCGGCAAGGATGCCACTGTGCGCATCTGGAACGCTGCGGTAAGCCCTGGACATCGATCATGCCTGCACGTGAACACACCCATGTCTAGATGTCGAAGCTGAACCTGTCACAGAAAAAACAGCGATGCCACCTTACTGTATGTACTGCATCACAACATGATTGTGACTTGAGTACAATTGACGCAGTGAGTCTGACAACACCAGCTCATTAGGTACCAGACCACTCAAGACTGACTGCAGCCCGTTTCCGTGTGACCGCAGGACTTGAGTCACGTGTGCACTGTGCAAGTGGGGGACAGTGCTTGGCTGACTGCAGCAGTGATCACACCAGCCACACAGAAGCTGATTGTGGCGTCCTTTGCCCGCACCATCAGCATCTTGGACTTGCAGGCAAGCCACACCACCTCTATAAGAAGCATCATGCATAGCAAATCCAGCATCACTCAAGTATCAGCAGGGCCGTGCTCTGCCCTTTCTGCATTCAAAGGGCGCTCCGCTGACAGCAGCCATCGTGACACCTGTGAGGTCTAAGCCTACTGTGGTCCTTTGCCCGTACCATCAGCATCCTGGATTTGCCGGCAAGCTGCATAAGCTGTTCACCATGCTTCTGCATGCGACATGTACTCCTTATCCTCCTGACCCTAGAGGCATGCAAGCATGCCTGGTACTAGCTGGTATGCTCGGTTCGTGGTCATGCTGCAGCCCATGCAGTTTGTGGCATAGCAGGCCCAGTTGAGAGTTCCTGTTTGATGATGCAGTCACCTGTATGGCCAGAGAACACCCACCGTATATCTACCGCAATCCCAAATGTGACAGACACCCGTCCCACGTGAAGCTCTCGCTTCCAAGTCGCCGTCTTGTAGAGGCGCTTCTTCAAGGCTCCGACAACTGCATACACCCCAGTCTGGCTGCACTCCTTGCCATTTTTGCCACAGCTGCAAATAGCACATGAGCATGGCACTCACCGCTGTTGGTGAACACCACTGTGTAAACCGCTGGCTCATGAACAGTCACTGGGCACGTCAGTGTATTGCAATACAGCTGCGTGTTGACAGTGTGCCTGCAGTCCATGGAGCTGTGTGGCAGCGAGCCTGAGCTGGAGTTCAGTCCCTTGTGCATGGATGCCTGGCAGAAGGGTTCTGTGTTGGACAGACAGGAGGTGCTGGCAGTGGGGGATATTGGGGGCCGGCTGTCGCTGTATCGGCTGGTAGAGCATGAAAGCAAGAGCAAGAAGAGCGACTGCAGGTGTGTATGCTTACTTGTGTAGACAGGCCTAGCATAACCTCAGACATCAGCGGCTGAGATCGGGTTGAACCACACCTCCTGGCAGCATCCCACATGGGGGCTGGCTGCTGCTGCATTGGCGAGTGCTTCCTGAAAGCATGAGCTGGAAGGGCAACTGCAGGTACGCAGGTTCAGCGTTTCTGAGCGAATTGGCATGAATGCTGAAAAAGCGCATGTGCTGCCGTACCATACAGAGGGTGTCAGCGTTGAGCAAGAATGCTCGACAGCGCATGTGGTGCTGCACAGAGCCATTTACTCCAACAATCACTGCTATCTCCTGGTTGACCACTTCAGATTGTTGGCCTTGAATTAATGTGTTGCTGAAAACAATCACCCCAGTCCCAACGTGGCAATTGCCCTCAAGCAGCACAGCAACCTTGTCTTCAGCGCCAGGCTTCCTACATACAGCTGTCAAGGACGCACAGACTGGCCTCAACACTCAACGACTCTCTTGCCTGCACACACTTTGCCCTGAAGGCTTCTGAAACCAATGCCCTCCATCAGGATGCACTAGGGGTGCACTGTGTCCCAGCCAAGCCAAAGCAGCCAGCTGTGTTGTGACTGTGACTCAGAAAGCATAAGACACAGCTGTCTTGCCTGATGCAGATGGGGCCTGGCACCCATCTGGAAGCAGCGGCCACATACAGACTGGATTACCCAGGTGCACTACGTCAGCGAGCTGAACAGCCTACTGTGCAGCTCCTTGGATGGGATGCTTACGCTCAGCGATGTGGACCGCCGACTACACACACGGCATCTGAAGGGGCACAGCAAAGGCGTCACATGTGCAGTGTGGAGCCGCACCTACAAGTAAGCTGTGGTGTCATCATATGGTGAAATGCGCTTGTCATATCACTTCTGCAGATAGTCTGCACATCAGGGGTTATGGGCCGAAAGAACACAGCAACCAGCATCAGTTCATGCCTTTATGACCAAACACATGCAAGCCATTGCAAGTGGCATGCTTGGCTGGTGCACAGAGTAGTGCAACTTTGTAGTGGCTTGATGCCCTGTCGACAGGGCTTGGCAGTACTTTCCTGTTGTATGCTGCTACTCCCCAGTGGTTCTGATTAGGAAAACAAACCACAGATATTCAGAAGACAGATGGCAATACTTACTATGCTGTACAGAACAGTTGTTACAACCACAGACTTGATGGCAGATAGCTTCATGCATGTCATCCACCAATCACCGGTTGATGCATATTTGCACAGTGCATGCTGCCATGCCAGTACAGTACAGCACTGCAACGGACTGTTGCGGGGTGCAGGTTCATTGCTTCTGGCAGCCTTGATCGAAACCTGATGTTGTGGAACCCTTTCTCACAACAGCCCCTGTCAGTCCTTCAGGTGAGCAGGAACACAACCAATGCATTGTACCATGTTCCTGTGCGATTGCTGCTTTGCTATTCTCCAGTGCAAGCAAGGCGGGCTTCATACCCTCTACCATACTGTGCACCTGTTGCATCATATGCTCTGCCCACTCCACTGCGTCTCTCATCAGTACATCCACTCTCATTAGTACAGCCACTCTCGTCAGTACCGCATCTCCACATCAGTACGCAAACTCTCATACAACAAATTTCAAAATCCTCCCTTATGTCACTGCTGCAACACACCCCGGGGTGGCGTCCTGCTCTGGGCAAGTGCATCAGCGCATTCTATGAGTTGTGCTGGCATATGACTGGGCGTAAGAGTCTAACATCGTGAGTCTGAAACTGTAGGTGTGTGTGAAAGAGGCAGGAATCTGACCATATCCAGGTTACATTGACAACCCAGCTCGCACCTGTTTATCTGCTGTAGCATCACCAAGCCATAGTCTGAGCATCTGCATTTGGGGCACGGTTGGTGATCATGTCGTCCACAGTCGACACAGCTACCTCCAGGAGCTGTCACATGTACAGGCAATGCAGAAGTTGGCACCCCGTTGCAGTTGCTGCGATGCTCAATCCCGCTGAAGTACCGCTAAAGCTAAACCATGTATTCACCTGTCTGTGTCGCCTGCTGATGCAGGGCCACACGGCCGCTGTCACCCATGTGGTGGTCAACGAGCGCAGCAACCAGATCATATCACTCAGCGCGGACAAGGTCATCAAGGTGAGGCATGGCATTCATGGCACTCGGCCGAAAAGTAGCTTTGCAAAGTAATTCATGGTCTTGACACGGTCTAAACAGCATGCATGAGAGGAGCAAATGCAGTTTGTGATGCCCATACAACCTTGCAGGGCTACCCTGTGATGTGTCATACTAAAGACAATCACAGAGACGGAAGCTTGCAGCAGCCAGGCCAAGCTTGTCGAGGACCTTCTGCAGTCAGCAGCCCTGTTGGGGATGCTTAGCAGATGGAGCCGGGCACTGTGAGGTGCTGTGATGTCGCCTGTTGCCTTGCAGCTCTCTGCTATGCAGCATGCCATGCAGCATGTCAGCACCAGAGATTTTGCACACACTGCTTCATGCCGTGTGCACAGTGGTACCCTGAGAGTGCCCCAATGACTGTGTTGCCCAAGGTAGAACTGCCCTTTGGCCACTGGTGCAGGCAACAGTAGGGTGTAAGTCTGGTGAGCAGCTGCGATACCCATAGCCAAAAACTAACCTTACTCCAACCGTTTGCTCGACCCCATAGACATGACACAGACATGACTGCGAGTGGTCCCACATGTACCCCTCTGTGTCAACAACCGTGCTTGACTGACGCATGCAGGTTTGGGACATCCGCAACAGCAAGTGTCTGCAGACACTGTGGGACAAGCGTAAGTACCGCCCAGAGAACCACCTGACCTGCTTGATGTATGACCCCAGAGCCAAACGCTTGGAGTAAGGTTAGTTTTTGGCTATGGGTAT
>QQTW01002531.1_pt1 | contig 13324 bp, 17 predicted proteins | sample 1904831 | NCBI WGS metagenome assembly QQTW01 (sample SAMN09435610, study PRJNA476489) | Subsurface metagenome, whole genome shotgun sequencing project. | reverse complement strand
GTGTGGTTACTTGTCCCCGATGATGTGTTTGGTGATTAAAAAAATGAAATATCAAACTCCCAAATTCTCTGAGTGCTGGTACTCCTTTGGTATCTTTGTACTCAAGGTGATAAGATAAATCTGCTTCGGTTAGTTCATTACACCAGTTGATAATTATGTTGTCTAAATTTCGACGTTGTTTGGAAAGCTCATCGAAGTTAGCGTAAAGAATTTGGTCAAGAGATTGTAATTGCTCAATATTACGCAAAGGCTCAAGTTGTGTATGGTTAGCTGGATGGGTTGAAAATCTTTTTAACCAAATAATGTCACCAACTATTATATGATTGAGCGTACCAATTATAGAAACAAAGAAAGCTTTTTTATCTAATTCTAACTTCTCAATAGGAAGTTTAGCAGTTGCTTGGTAGAGGCTTTGATTCATCCATTGGTTGTATTTAGCCATTAATCTAATTTGCTTAAGTAATGTCATAGTACACCTTTGATTACATTCATTATTTGATATTTAATATAGTTTATACTACACTTATTTCAATAAAACTATAAATTATATCGAATCCGGTTAAATAAACACACAAACGGTAGGGGCACAGCAGTGCTGTGCCCCTACGAATACCTTGTGCAATCAACCGGATTTGGTATTACTATACAAGTAAAAATATATGTATTGCTTAATGACCTTTGTAAAAACGTTTGGATTCATTGAAGTTGAAATTGATTACTATGCATTTGCCGTAGGTAATAAAATTGCTTCTTGGCGCAAAGAGAAATACGTACCTCTACGAAGTTACCAAAAGCTATATCCAGAACAATAATTTTTGGTTGTAAAACAATACTCAATAAAAGAATGGTGTCATCCAGATATAAGATTAAGAGAAATGGCTGATTCAGTAAGTTGAGTTTTTTAAAGCTGATTTTAGAAAAACTTCTCATAATCATCATGACTACCAATCCAAAACCAAGTAACTGTATCGCTGACTAAAATTCCTACTGCCCGGTAACTACGTGTTATTCTTACAGACCAAATATCTTCCTTTTCGTTGATGCATTTAAAATGCAAAGATGGGTGAAAAGGATTTTCTCTCCACAGATAGTTAGCTTTTCTTGCACTTATTTTAATGTTTTTATCAAGTGAGAAATATGCTTCCCAAAAAGAAGGGAGAGTCGCGGACTTCATAACTTGTCGTAATCCATAGGTTGAGAATATCCGGATGCTATCTGCTTTTTAGCAAGTTGAGCAGCTGCAACGAGCTTGTTTTGAGTTTTCTTAAATGTATCCTCCCATTGAAGTTCATCTCGTAAATCTTCTAGGTATTCTCGAAGGTGGTCTGCAACTTGGTTTTGGACATTTTCAGGTAGAGACTCCATCATCTTGATGACGGTTGCGATCGCGTTTGATGACATAAGTTTATTTTCCGTTAAGATTTGACCAAGCTTACTACTAAAATAGCACTGCTAAAATTTTGAATATTGACCAACTAAACCAGTATTTCTCCAATACGACGACATTCATCTAAAAGTGCATTGAGTTCTGTAAAAATCTTAATCGGATTTTGACCTTTCAAAGCACCCGCAATTACCGCTTCATATGGATTTCTCCCTGTTTTGATCGCGAACGATATTGCTTGTTGGTTGGAAAGTCCGCGTTTGCTAACTAACCAAGTAGCTAAAACATGTCCCGTGCGTCCAATCCCACCAGAACAGTGAACTACAACTTTCTGATTTCGCTGATTTGCAATTGCTAAAAACGCTAAAATTGCGCTCGTTAAAGTTACTTTATCGGAAAGTTGAAAATCCTCAATCGGTGTCCAACAAATTTGTTCCTTTCCAAATGCTTCTCGGTAAACGTCCAACAAATCTGTATATCGATTTAGTTGAGTTTGGGAAAGCAAACAACAAACGCGTTTAATACCTTGATTTTGCATAAACTCAATCCATTGCTTGACATTTTTGCCACTGTATCCAGGTCGGGCAGAACCAAATACTATTTGCTCGTTTTCCCAAGCTGCTGCAAATTTGTACATATTAAATTTGACTTATACCGAATCGGTCTTTATATGCGGGTAATTAGTACCCAGGAGCGCGAAAGTCGAAGGAACGCGGTGTTTTAGGTGGCTGTTGAGGTGCTTGGTTTCGGGCTGGCTTACGAGAATTTCGCTTTAGAATTGGTTGTTTTTTTAACCGAGCCTTGGGACGGTACTTGATTGTACGTTTGGGACGTTGCCTGGTTCGGTGATTGGCTGAACGGTTGTAAGGAAACTCCTTGAAGATGCTGGGATGGGGATTGGTTCGTGCCGATACTGGGATAGCGATTAAAAAACTGATACCCATAGCTGTTGCTAAAACAGCCAACTTTTCGAGTAAAGTTATGCGATTGAATAAATTCATGGCAAACTTGAACTTGATTGGTGTGTTGCAGTTAATGGTAATTCATAACAGGTTGAATAAAATCACAAGCTAAGAAATTTGCTTTTCACATCTATTCTTCTATCGCCCAGCAACCAAACGTTGTATATTTCAGAACACCCATGCTGCTTGAAAAAAGTCTTGCTCGCACAACATTGCATAGCGATAGGTTGAGCGTACTAACGCTGTATCGCTAGCATAACGTTCAACCAAACTCTCTAATGTTTGCGCCAGTGGAGTAAAATCTGGACTACTGTAAGTCTGAATCCAGTCTGCATACTGATGGTTGGGAATGCCATTACGAGCTAACTGTTCTCCCAAAAAAGCATACAAACGCATACAAGGAGACATTGCCGCAGCAGTTAAACCCACATCTGCACCCCAAGCAGTTGATAACAAAAAGTCTGTATAGCGGCGGGTAGCTGCTCCTGGTTCTACAGAGCGCAAATCGACTCCCCACCTAGCTGCATAGCTTTCATGCAACCGCATTTCTTCTAGCACCCCATTAGCTAGGTTGTGAAATATAGTAAATCCTGCAAAGTCTGGTGCCTTAGCCGCAGCAATACTATATGCACGGGCAAAAGCTTCTAAGAAAAAAGCATCTTGCCCTACGTAGTAAGCAAACTTTTGCTGCTCAAGAGTACCGTCGGCAATACCTGCAACGAACGGGTGGTTAAGACTTGCTTGTACCAAATCTTGATTTGCTTCCCATAATTGGCGAGAAATAGACATTGTGCGATCGCCCTCTGTTTGAAGTTGCCTTGCCGAAAGTAGTAGCAATGTCTGCCGGGAGCTCCCAGCGCGTGGAAGTCATCAAAAATCGCTGACAACTACTCGTTTTAGCAGTATATTTCATTTGGAACGCGCCGATATTCCCTCAAGAAATACTTTTTATATATTTTCCAAAGTAAAATCATGAGGATTTTGCAGCATAAAACTATCGCCCTCCTTAATCAAGTCACCAGTACAGCGAATAGGCGATCGCTCTTGATAAGCTGTTTGAGCGAGAAGATATTCTTGCCCAATTAGCTCAGTTTTGATTTTGCGTAGTTTATCAACAACAATGCCCATCAAAAAAACTTCACCTGAAGGGTATTCGAGAACCCCTTCGCCGTGAGGCAGTTTCCCAGTGTCGGGAGGCGTCATAGACGCGGAGCGGCTTCCCGAAGCGTAGATGTGGGCTGCCTCAGCGCCTAATTTACCATTGAGCGGGTTGTTGCTGCTACCTTAAATGAGTTTGGACGTATCGATATTTTGGTGAATAACGCCTCTACAATCGGTCCCGAACCCATGCCTTTTTTACTGGATTACCCCCTAGAAGATTTTCGCAACGTTATCAATACAAACCTAATTGCACCATTTTTGTTGATTAAGAAAGTGTTGCCTGCCATGATTGAACGCGGTGGCTCGATTATCAATGTCACAAGCGATGCGGGTATTACTGGATATCCCGGTTGGGGAGCTTACGGTATCTCCAAATTTGGGCTAGAGGGACTTTCACAAACTTGGGCAGCAGAGCTAGAAGAAAGCAACGTTCGCGTCAATTGGGTAGACCCAGGAAACATGAACACTGCTATGCACCGTGCCGCCGAACCCGATGAAGACCCAAATATTTGGGCTAACCCTAAAGATGTGACTGAAATCTTTATCTACTTAGCGTCGGATGAATCTTTGTCTGTCAATGGACAGCGCTTTCAAGCACAACCAGAAGACGTTGCGGTAGCTGCCTAATTAAAAATTATTCTCAAATATTAGCTATGGCTGCACCTTTTTCTTTTACCCTTCCTTCAGAACTAGCTGCAAAGGAACCACCAGAGCGTCGGGGTATTGCCCGCGATCGCCCTTGGCGGCTCCGAAGGAGCATCGCGTCCGGTTGATGGTCACTCGCCGAGACAATTTTGAGGTCGAACACACTCGTTTCGATCGCTTGGCTGACTTTTTGCGTCCGGGCGATTTATTGGTGTTCAACTCCAGTCGCACGCTACCTGCTGCTCTTGATGGCTGTGAAGTCCCACAGGGGCCTTGTATGCAAGTTCGTTTAGCGCAACATCTTCCAGATGATAGCTGGCTGGCGCTTTTGCTTTGTCAGCAAGGTGAACCTTTTACTTGTGGTTTACGAAGCGGTATGTCCATTCACTTTAGTCCGCAGTTAAGTGCGGCTATCGGTGAGCGCGATCGCAATATACCCAGACTCTGGAAACTGCGATTCTCGGTGACGGGAACGGAGTTAATCGACTTGCTTTACCAACTGGGGCAACCTATAAGGTATGAGTACGTATCTGCTCCTTGGGATTTAGACTACTACCAAACTGTCTACGCAAGAGAACCTGGTTCTGCTGAGATGCCCTCCGCAGGTCGTGCTTTTACCTGGAAACTCTTGTTTGAGCTAAAACGGCAGGGCATCGAAACTGCCAATATCGTCCTGCATACTGGGCTTTCCTCCTATATGGATGATGAATTGGATGCCCAGCACCTTGCTTCTGAAGAAGAGTATTTCATTAGCGAGACGGTTGCAGAGAAAATCAACCAAACGCATCAATCAGGCAGACGAGTAATTGCAGTCGGAACTACTGTAGTTCGGGCATTGGAGTCGGTGGTAGATGAAACAGGAGTTCGCGCCGGACACGGATATACGCGGCTTCACATTACCGAGAACCACAAACTAAAAGCAGTAGATGGTTTATTGACCGGACTTCATGAACCGGAAGCAAGTCATCTTGATTTGCTTACCGCCTTTTTACCAAAACAAGTAATTCGGTTCACTTATGAGGGAGCAGTGAAAGAACGTTATCTTTGGCATGAGTTTGGCGATTTAAATTTAATTGTTTAACGATTCGCTAAGTTAATCATTTTGGTAAATTTACTACTAAACTGTAAATTTACCAATTCTTTTATCTTCCGTAAATCTACTTTAAAACCGTAAAAGCACTGAAGACGTTAGTTTATTACCTTACTAAATTTATCTTGTTTGTTTCAAAAAATACAAAAAACATTAAGTATGAAAGTAAGCGCTCGGAACACTTTTAAAGGTACTGTGAAAAAAATTATTCCCGGAGCGATTAATGCAGAGGTGCTTTTAGAAATTGCGCCTGGAGTGGAAGTGAATGCAATAATCACAAAAACATCGGTGGAGAACCTTAATCTGACAATAGGCCAACCAGCTTACGTAATGATTAAATCATCTGATGTGTTAGTTGCTGTAGATTAAGAGTAAGTATATTAAGCGTGAACAAGCAGCTAACGGTTTTCTGTTAGCTGCTTATTTTGGTGAGTGGGAAGCAAAAGAAGCATTGCTTTTTGGCATATTTACGCCGAAATCCTTTGTAGAGACCCGAAATTAAGCCCTGCGGGCACACTACGTGAACGCGTCTCTACATCTTTCCCAGAGATGTCCAGCGTTTTCCTGTTGAACATTTGAACAAAGCCTGCTTTAAGCAGGCTTTGTACTATTAGCCCTACCATACAATGGTAGGGCGGGATGAGTGGGTCTGTAAGGCTATGTGCTATCCATGTTGGGGGGTATTACCCCTGATTTGCCAGTAGCATCCTTTAAGAAGTCGGGGATCTGACCCTCGAAATCAATGTAGTGGAACGTACCATTTCACGTAAAATCTTAGTTTTTGTTCGCTGAGACTGTTGACAGAACTCAAGAAAGGATTTTTCGCTCCGATCATGTTTAAAATGCGATCCATCCTTGTTCTTTTCTTGGCATAAATGTTACCAAACTAATTGGTAAGTTGGTTAAAAGTTGGTACTATAATACCAAGTGTTAATAGTATGCAAGAAAATTCTCTCATAAGCAGGCAATAATGAACAGAAGACAATTTTTTGCTTTCATTGGTGCGACGGTTGCCAGTTTGTTGTTGACGATTGGCTTACCGTTGCTGACTCCCGGAACCTCAACTGTAATAGCACAGTCAAATGCTAGTTTATTAGTATCTACTGCTGCCAGCTTAAAAGAAGTGATGGAGGAAATTAAAACTAATTACCAGCAAAGTAAACCCGGAGTCACGATCAACTTTAATTTTGGCGCTTCTGGCGCTTTGCTGCAACAAATCCAACAGGGTGCCCCGGCTGACATTTTTATCTCTGCTGGGAAAAAGCAGGTAGATACTTTGGAACAGTCAGGGCAATTGGTTGCAGGTACTCGCAGCATTTTAGCAAATAACCGTCTAGTGTTGATTGTCCCCAAGAGTACCGTTGGTGTCACCAGTTTCCTTAACCTTACCAGAGACAATATTAAAAAAATTGCCATTGGAGAACCCAGAAGCGTACCAGCAGGACAATATGCAGAGCAAGCTCTGCAAAAATTGGGTATTTACGACAAAGTGAAGGCAAAATTTGTCTACGCTAATAACGTGCGTCAAGTTTTAGCTGCGGTGGAAAGTGGTAATGCTGACGCAGGTTTGGTTTATCGAACTGATGCCAAAATTTCTAACAAAGTCAAAACTGTGGTTGCTGCGGATGAGAAATATCACTCACCCATAGTTTATCCAATGGCAGTGTTGAAACAGAGTAAAAATGTTGCTGCTGCGACAGAGTTTGTTAAGTATTTATCGCAGGAACAGGCTAAAAGTGTTCTCAATAAATACGGATTTATTTTGCCTTAATAAGCTGTACCATATCTAGTCTATATAATTTACGCAGGATGTAGCAATGAGTGGGATGGGTTCTTAGTGCCCGTCCGAATACATCATTTAAATGTGGAACAGCTTAGTATTTAATATCGGGTTGCATTTCTACAAAAAATTCTTGTTGAACATCAATAAAATTAGCTGAAAAAAGAATTTCGATATTAATCCCCCATATAGAAATGGGGGACAGCTTGAGCTATTCATTTTTAGCATTGAACCACAGATGGTCTCCGGGGCACGGCAGTGCCGTGCCCCTACATACGAGAATAATTATGCCCAAAACCCCGACAAGTATTGGCAGTGGTCTAACTAAAAAGTGTCATGCCTAGTAATTTATTAATACCAATCTTATTATGACTAAATTGGTATACTGTTAGTCTTTGGGATCAAAGGTTCCTAGTAAAATGAGCAAGACACGAATTACTTCTTTTTTAGGCTGGGTGTTTCTATCTTTGTTGCTAAAAATTTGAAAAACAGGGCTTCACACTGACTGCGAAGTAATCAAACTTATTCCTCAATGAACTATGCCTCAAGATTTAACTCCCCTTTGGCTATCAATCAAAACTTCTTTGCTAGCAACAGTTATTACCTTCTTTCTCGGTATTGCTGCTGCCTATTGGATGCTGGGATATCGTGGTAAAGGCAAATCGTTTATTGAGGGAATATTTGTTTCTCCCTTGATTTTGCCCCCGACTGTCGTCGGCTTTTTGTTATTAATGTTTTTTGGTAAATACGGTCCGGCAGGGCAGTTTCTAGAAAAGTTTGGTGGATTTAGTGTTGTTTTTAACTGGTATGGGGCTGCGATCGCTGCGACTATAGTTTCCTTCCCGTTGATGTACCGCACGGCGTTGGGAGCTTTTGAACAAATCGACCAAAATCTTCTACTGGTAGCAAAAACTCTTGGGGCTTCCCGATCGACGATATTTTGGCGTATCATGTTACCCCTATCGCTGCCTGGAGTTTTAGCGGGGACAACATTGGCTTTTGCTCGTGCGTTGGGTGAATTTGGCGCAACTTTGATGTTAGCTGGTAATATTCCCGGACAAACCCAAACAATGCCCCTAGCGATTTATTTTGCTGTGGAAGGGGGAGCAAATAATGAAGCTTGGTTTTGGTCGTTGGTAATTATGGGCACTTCATTATCAGGGATTGTCGGGGTGAATATTTGGCAGGAATTGCGGGGGAAAAATAGGGGAGAGGGGGAGAAGGGGGGAAATGGGGGAAAAGGGGGACAAAGAAGCAATTTTTCTCCCCTGTCTTCCCCATCTCCCTTATCTCCCCTCTCCCCTCTTTTCATTGATATCTACAAACAACTTGCTGACTTTGAATTACAAGTATCTTTCAGTGCAGATAACCAACCTTTGGGATTATTAGGTGGTTCTGGGGCTGGGAAGAGTATGATTTTACGCTGCTTGGCAGGGGTGGAAACACCAACTTCTGGACAGATTATTTTAAATGGACGGGTATTGTTTGATTCGGAACGTAAAATTAATGTACCGTCACGCGATCGCCACATCGGTTTTTTAGTCCAAAATTACGCTTTGTTCCCCCACATGACGGTAGCGCAAAATGTTGCTTTTGGTTTACCCAAAGGACTTTCAGCTTCGGCTACACGAGTGCAGGTAGAAACCCAACTAGTCGCGGTACAATTGGCGGGATTGGGAGATAGATATCCGCACCAACTTTCCGGGGGACAACAACAACGGGTAGCATTAGCAAGGGCGTTAGCTTCGCAACCGGAAGCGTTATTATTAGACGAGCCATTTTCAGCATTGGATACATATTTGCGAAGTCAACTCGAACAGGAAATGGTTGCAAAGCTGGCTGATTACGATGGTGTATCTTTATTTGTTACTCACAACATGGAAGAGGCTTATCGAGTTTGCCCAAATTTATTGGTATTGTCAGGGGGAAAAACTGTACAATATGGCTCCAGACAAGAGGTTTTTGAACGACCTAAAACTGTTACAGTTGCTCAAATTACGGGTTGTAAAAACTTTTCCCGTGCTGTAGTTGCAGCGTCGCAAGAAGTAGAGGCTGTTGATTGGGGTTGCAGATTGCAAGTAATAGAACCAATCCCAAGTAATTTATCCCATATCGGGATTCGCGCTCATCAAATTAGTTTTACCAACGATCCAAGTCAGGAAAATACTTTCCCTTGTTGGTTAGCAAATTCCATCGAAACCCCGCACCGAATGACGGTGTTTTTGAAATTGCAAAGTCCTCCTGAAAAGAAGAGTGATTATCACCTGCAAGCGGAGATTTTCAAGGAGAAATGGGCGACAATTAAAGACCAGCCTTTTCCTTGGGACGTGCGATTAGATTCCTTGCGGTTAATTTTGATGGAGTAATTGCTGTTTTTTTTCGGCTTCAAAGCTGGCAGTAGGTGTGCTTGAGCCTATGCTGTGAAATTCACGCGATCGCAGCAAAGCTGCTAGTTTTTCCCGTTGCAGCCAATAACCGCTTAACCTCTCAAATTAAAAGTAATTATCGCAGTATCCATCAAAATTAATTCAAAATTAAGTATCTAAAGTTACAGCAGACAATCAATACCAACCATTACGTCCAATTTATACCTATATAGTAGGTATAAATTGGATGAACAAAACTATAGTCCAAACAAAGTTCATTGCAAAGGAGAGATATAAGAGTAGATTTGGGCAATATAAATAGTAGATACAGGCTATGAGTTCAATCGATAGTTCATCAACGGTAGCAAGGGTTATACATCATTGAGTAAATTCTTGAATTGTCGTTTGTAACTCAAAGCTGGATCGCTGCAATTTAACCCCAATAGAGTAAGCCTTATGCTAAGTAGCAAAAAAATGATTTCTCCATCGGAAAAGGCTCATCCGCAAGAAGCTAATATTCAGGAACTTCTTGAGATTCAAGACCAATTGAGAGATGCTTTGAGAACGATTACAAAAGAGTTGGAGGATAAGCTTAAGCCAGAAGAACTAGAGGTTATCAAGGCTGAGTATCAAGCACTCATCGATCTGTTTGAAACTCTCAAAGATGGAAAGATCAAAATCGTCTTATTTGGTAAGACTAATGCGGGTAAATCGTCCGTAGCAAACTCAATTCTTGGTGCTGATGTTTATAACATGGATGTAGGCATGGGAGCGGAAGTCAAGGCTGATGGAATTATCGACTACGGTAAGTGGAGAATCATCGATAGCCCAGGCTTCATGTATTCAAGCTCTGACAACAATCAAGCCCTGCAAGAAATTAAAGGCAGTCATGGACGAATTTTTGTTGTTGATTCTGAGCCGTTTGAACCTGAACTAGAGATGTTTGACAATGTCGCAAGTTTTTTCCACGCTCCAACAATTGTTTTCTTCAACAAATGGGACTCTGTGGAGAGAAATATGCCTACCAAGGATCGCGAGAAAGTTCGGCAACTCGTGATTCAGAAGATGTCTCGGTATGTTGAAGACCCGGAAAGAGACATTCTATTCGGTTCAGCCCGGACTTATGACCCACAACTCGACACATTCGTTCGCCAAGATAATCCAAAGCTGATCGAGCGAATGTACGACACGGCAGGCGATTTAGGCTTGGTTGTTAACATTATCAACCCTGCGGAAAAAATGAGCAGTAAGATTAACTCCCGACTTGACGAAATCCGTGAAACTGCCGCACGTAGAATCATTAGTAGCTATGCAACGATATGCGCTTGGAGTTCAATTATTCCGTTTTCCTCAGTGACGGCCACTCCATACCTTTTACACAAGATGAATTGTGCAATTTGTAAGGTTATGGGAGTGAATGAAGAGCAAACACTGCAAGCGAGTAATATCTCTACCGTATTTGAGGAAGCAATCACCCGATCAGCAGGAGTAGAAATTGCTTGGTCAGTGGCAACAGTTGCACTGGCTCCGCTTGCCGTACCTCTTATAGTATGGGGTACTTATGCAGAGTGGGATAATAATGTTCTTCGAGTTCAAGTCGTTGGCGAAGCTCTTCTGGAATATATTCGTTCAGACTTCAAACCAATTAGCGACATTAATGCTTTGTTTGAGCAGATCAAACAAAAAATCAAGAATCAAGGACTTTACTCAAGCAAGTGAGCGAGACATTAATGGTAGTAAAATGGCTGTGAAGCAAGCACGGTCTAACAACACCTTGGAGCGGCGAGCAGAGTCCTTCCGCCTTGCGATCGCAAACTAATTTTCAACCTGTATTTGTGGTTCTAACTAAGTAGATCGGCACAGAAAAACTGAACTATATAAATTTATGTAAAGGCTCGTAGTTGCGCTTCAGCGCTCATATCTAGAGCGCTGAAGCGCTGTAGGCGTTCCCGTAAGGTAGCGCAACTACAAACCTTTATTTATTTGTGCCGACCTACTTAATCGGAAGCTAATTATTAATATAATTTTTGCATCCTACCCGTATTTAGACAATTTTGCACTAGAATGGAAGATAGTGGATCTGTCCCTTCAATTCATCTTCTAAACTGCAATCTACAACAATCAGAATATCTTCTATCACCTGTCCAATTTGTACATCTGTACTAACCTCAATCACACCAGGCATTGGCAAACCTTGTACTACTCGTTCGTAGGCAAACCGTGTAATTGTAGCAACATCATGGGTAAGTAAGACTCTATCTTCCTTAGCTGCCCACGCCAAAATAGTTGGATCATCCTCACCTGACAAACCAACATCCTGAACTCTGACAATATTGATATTTGGTCTACGGCGTAACAGTCCCCTAACAATGGTATTATCAAAGTTTTCGTCTGTAAGCAGTTTTAACATGCTGAATGGGAAGCTTCGCGAGCAAGTAATCTGTCACGCAACCCTTGTGGGTCAAACCTCGCCTCGTTTATCCTGCGAACTTCTTGGGCTTGCTGCTGCCGTTCCTGTAGGTATGTTTCAACTTCTTCCTGATGGTTTAGGTAGAAGGCAATAGTAGCGTATACATCAGCAAGCTTAAGTGATGGATAGCGGTGAGCAATTTCTTCTGCGGTTGTTCCTTGCTTGAAAACAGCAACTACAGTGTCCAATGTTACACGAGTTTTCCCTACCCGAACTACACCATCAACAGTAATTTCCAATGGTCCAGGTTCAGCTACAATTGCTAATGCCATAAGCAATACCAATATATTTTTCTTTAATAGTAGCAAACATTAGCTTGACTAATCAAGCAGGAAGAAGTTAATGGCAAGATGATAAATTCACAGCCAGCGTTACAAAATACATCTCCGGAAAAGAATGTAGACCTACCTAAAAACTGGATTAAGATAATTACTAGCTTGTCAGCTAACTAAATAGGCAAAACACAAAAGACATCTCCGGAAATTAATTATGCGTTTCGTGAAACCCTTGTAGAGACGCAAAATTTCGCGTCTCTACATTCTTTTTCGGAGATGTGATGACCAAAGATTAGCAAAACTTAATCAGCTATTTGGTGGCTGGAATGAACCAGAATTAATAGAAATATTTACAGAAATAGGTGCCAAACGCCATACCTACAGAGGCAGAGAAATAAAGCTTGACAACCAAGTAAAGAGCTAATGTATTTACTAGATACTAACATTTGTATTGCACTACTCCAAGGCGATCGCTTGGCAGTACAAAGGTTCAATCGCTTTTTCGGTCAGTGCTATCTATCTACAATTATCGTTGCTGAACTTTACAAAGGTGTTTACTGTTCTCAGCAGTTTCAAAGGAATTTAGATACATTAGTTTCATTTGTAGAATTATTACCATTAGAACCATTTACTTTAGACGCAGCAGAAGAATTTGGCAAAATACAACTCTAACTTATAAGTATTGGTATACAACAGGTGAACTAGATGCATTAATTGCGGCTGTCGCACGTTATCGTGCTGATATTATTGTTACCAACAATATCAAAGATTTTAAAAATACCGAAAATTTACGATTAGACAACTGGTTGCAACCTTGAAACTACGTACATAGAAACTGAAAAATTAACCCTTACTCTTCTCTCTGTGTACTCTGTGCCTCTGTGGTAAATATCTTTACTACTAAGTAGGTGGGTAGGAAAAATCATCGTTGGGGTTAGGGAGTAGGGAGTAGGGAATAGTCAGTAGGAGAGAGGGTTTTGATAATTTTACATTTCGTTACATAGTTCGTTTTTTTAATGCCTACCTACTTATAGTCCTTGTAAAGACGCGAAATTTCGCGTCTTTACAAGGATTATTATTACTATGAAAGTACTAATTAATTAAAGACTGCATCAAAGGCTTATCTTCATCTAACTTACCCGTCCGCAACCATTCTGCCAATTCCGCAGGTGCAATTGCCGCTTCCAGCTT
>QQTW01002530.1_pt1 | contig 13324 bp, 10 predicted proteins | sample 1904831 | NCBI WGS metagenome assembly QQTW01 (sample SAMN09435610, study PRJNA476489) | Subsurface metagenome, whole genome shotgun sequencing project. | reverse complement strand
TGGCAGGATCGGAAGGAAGTTCAGGAGCACTGCACAGGCGGAGTTTCACGCTACCAAGACGTGAGCCACTTTCAGCTCGAGAGAGTAGATAGAGCATGGCTTTGCTCACAAGTATCATCACTAGGGAGCATACCGACTTCTCTGAGTCCACCGAAGAGATCAAGCCCCTTACGGAAGAAGAGAAGAAGGCCAAATTGGAAGAGCTCCGCGAACGGCTCGCCGCAAAGCGGGCAGGCGGCTCTGAACAGGACAAGCTGGACAAGAAGAAGAACGAGGTCTGCGATCTTCCACATCCCTCAAACAAAGTCTTGTCCTAAGCTCATGGTATAACCAGGAAATTCGCCGCAAAGCCACCAAAGAGTCCCAAGACATAAGAGAAGACCTGCAGAAGAAAGAGCAGCTCAAAGAAGCCGCTGCGAAGCGGCGCGAGAAGGCCGCCGACCTGGCCGCTAAGAAGCGTGTGCAGGCGCAGATCGAAGCCGACAAGGCGGAGCGCAAGCGCAAGGCGGACCTCGAGCGGGCCGCGCGTGCCGGAGCGGCCCCTCCACCAGAGCCCGTAGCGTCAAAGCCGACCCTGGTGACGGCTGCCGCTTCTCCCTCGAAAGCGTACACGGAGGCCCGGCTGCGATTGCAGACGCCGGCGGCGACGCTGCAGAAGAACTTCGGCGCCGAAACGACGCTCTTTGAGGTTGCGGAGGCAGTGGGCGGTGAGACGGGGATTGAGGTCAGCTCGTTCACGACGAACTTCCCTAAGCGAACATACGACCGCGAGGACTTTGGCATGACGTTGAAGGAGGCCGGAATGGTGCCGAGCGCGGCGTTGATCGTGAAGTAGACTCTGGATGAGAGGTTGGCGTCACGGTCAGGATCTTCATATGTCACATGCATTTCACGGCGTTGAGAAGATTGAAGGATACCAACGCCTGACGCGTGATTTCGATATGATAGGATATGAGGATGACTCTGTATAGGCGTTGATAGGAACTGCCCAAGGTAGCTGAAATAATCGTCCCGTCTCGTATTGTTCTGCACGTTTGTGACATGAAAACGGCAAGCATGGTGCTAATGCTAAATGCAACACTCCGCCGGCGATAAACCTGGAATACACCAAACAGCCACCGATGCAGTAAATACAATGTTTGAATAGGACACCAAGTCATGTTGACGTAGTTAGCTAGATCATTACAGTCAGGTGATCGCTATACGTTGAGCACGCAGATTTCCATGCCGACGTGATGCAGGTTTTCATCTTGCATCTCCTTTCGAGGAACAGCCGGGGCAAGTCCATAATCTGCGAGAAGCCTCTGGAAATCAGAGTGAGGTATTGAACTGAGGGACAAGGATCCGGTATGAGCCGCTTCCAGCTCTTCGAAGATTGGCATATAGCTTCATGCAAACTCGCGCATGCTGGAGCACGTAATAATCGATTGGCGAGCTCCGATGAAGACTTCAAGCTCATAAAACCAGCATCGAAGCCCGCCAACCGAAGGATCCCATGCAGAGAGGCGCTCACAAGGAAAGGGTGCGTTGCAACTTCCCAAGGATACTGGTTTCTCCATGGCACAATTGTTACTCGAGATCGTGCAACAGCAATCGCAATGACGACTATCTGCTGTCTTCAATGTGGCCCACCTGCGTATGGTTTTGTTCTCTCCGTGGAGAACGATGACGAAATGCCTTGGAGCTTCTTGAGGTCTGAGCAATTGGCGGTAGCGGCCAAGCCTCGGCCGCACTGTGATTGTCTGAGGCAACAGGCTTGACTGGGTCTGCCAGTTTTCTGGCGGGAGGAAAGGCGTTGAGGTAGATGGGAAAGAGCGCGCCAAATGCAAAAACAGCGGTGAGAACTGAGAAGGAGTACTGGATGCCACGATCGTTTGCGACGGCATTGGAGATCGGGGCGATGACGGCTCCGCCCGAGATGGCAGCGGTCAAGAACGCGGCGCCGTTTTTCGTATGGCGGCCGAGACTCCGGAGTGGAATAGCGAACACCAAGGGAAAGATAGGACCCTCGAAGAAGTAGAGTATGATGATGAGGATGACGGGCGTAGTCCCTTCGAAGTTCATGCAGAGGGCCGTGATGACGATGGTGCCGGTAAGGAAAAAGAGCAACAAGTAACGAGGCTTGATGTAAAGGGCTAGCCCAGCAGTCAACATGCGTGCAACGGAGAAGGACGTGTGAGCGATAGCAGAATGGCTGGTGACGTCAATATCCGGCCGCGCTTTGCCAACGTAAAAGTCGAACGACGTTGAAACTGCCTCTTGGGCGCCGACATAGCACCACATGCAGAACACAGCCAGTCCAAGAGTCACGCTGGTGACTTTAATGCCCTTTATCATGGTAGTGTGCGCGGTGTCTAGCCTATTGGCAGCTTCCTCGAGATCCTGGTCGGAGGCCTCGGGCAAGGGAACGTAGTAGTAACCCAGACCGAGGAAGATGGTGCAGAGAGCGATACCGAGGTAGGTCCACTGAACGTCGACCAAAGATGCCGCATTCGAGGCGTCTCGGAAAAGGACTCTCTTTGCCAGAATAGGCGATACGACGCTGCCGATTCCCTGAAATGCTTGCGAGAAGAGCAATCGCGCTTCCGCGTACTGCGGCGGACCACACAGGGCGATGAAGGGGTTTGCAGCTACCTCGAGCGTGGCCAGACCAAGGCCAGCAATGAAGTTTGACACCAGAAAGGCGGGGAACGACGTAAGAACAGCCGACGGCCAGAATATCAGGGTACCACAAGCATAGATGGCGAGGCCGACGGTATAGCATGCTTTGAACCCCCAGTTTCTCAAGACGTATCGGCCAAACGTGAGCGGAGCAACGAAGTAACCGGCCCAGTAGGCGCTGTGGATGCCGACGAATTGCCCGCTGGACATTCTCGCTATTCCCTGAAATTGAGTGTTCAGGACGTTGAGAAGCCCGTAAGCGAACCCCCAGAGAAAGAACAGGCCTGTGACCATGGCGAGTGGAAAGATCGACTCTCGGCCACTCAATTCGACCATGCTCTTCTTTTTATGTCTCTGCTGAACAAAGTCGACAAAGGCCGGTCTATTGGTCGAAGCGCGCCTCGTGGCATTGGTCCAGTTTGACTGCGTCCTCTGCGGCCGCGGCATGGGAGCCGGATCGGCACCCGTCAGGAATTCCATCATGTCAATCCGTTGTGATTCCGGCGACTCCGTGCCGGTCTCTTTGCATTGCACGCCCGATCCGGTGCGAATCCTCTGCGTTCTGACAAGCTCTGCGGAGCGATTGTAACACGGCGTCACGCCGAGCGGTTCCGATACATCCTCCCCAGCTGTGTGCAGCAGATTGGGTAGGAACCGCGAGACCAGGGGCTTCAATGCCGGCACGCATGCGCACATGATGCCAACATTGACCTCCACGGCGGACCACATGAACGTGGACGCGGCGTACCAGGAGAAATCATTCTCTTCCCATTCTGTCGAGGACGTGGCTCGTTCACTTGATTGCACGTTTTTCAACCGTGCCGTTTGCGCCTCCTGGAGGTACGCGATCCTCACCACGTCCACGACAGTGACAAAGATGCCGAACCCAAAGGTAATGACCAATATGGTTCTCTGCTTCTTGGGGAGACTGATGGCAGTCAGTATCGGCATGGGAAGGAAGAGAATCGCGCAGTCGGTGATGATGTTGACCGGTGCGGACGACAGGTATAGGGTGACGATGTCCGTACAGGTGGCCGAGTCCGGGACAGGTAGGGAGAAAGCTGCGTTTACAGGTTTGCATTGGAAGATGTTGAGACAGGTCAGAGCAGTTCCGGCCGTGTTGACAACCACGAGGGTAGCCCAAGTAGCACGCCGAAACAACTTTTGCGTCCTTGATAGCGTGAGGTAAAAGACGAGAATAGAAGTTTTGGCAGCCATCAAAGCTGGGTTCTGTGGGGACCATGTTAGGTATAAGCCTGCCGAGACTGAGAGGAAAGTTTCGTAGCATCTCACATAGAGAACCGAGAAGGCATATTCCGCTTTCTTGAGTGGTAACCGCCATTCTTCTAATACGTCTCTTTGGTGCCGCCCGAGTCCTACGGTTGTGCCGTAGCATATTGAGAAGGATAGACCGAAAGCGATAAACTACGTTTGCCGAGGTATCCATGTGAGCTGTCTGAGATGTTGCAGCCAGATATCTCTAACTTTGCTCACCCATGCCATAACCATAAAGTAATCATCAAGGCCGACTCTCCGCACAATGCCAATCCGAGACACAAGACGTAAGAAGACGAAGACGGTGGAGCTGGTAATCATTGCCGTCGTAACCGCAAAAACAAGAGGTGCTCGAGACTCGACATCGCCGCTGGCCACGTCCGCCATTGCTGTTATTGCTGCCGAAGAGCGGTTCGTGTTGGTCTGCTGGTGCAGACCATGACGGTAGTCCGGTCTGACGAGCCAGAGGTCTAGCCGTTCGGCCTTGGAATCAACCTCACGGTCTTGACGCCGTCGAGATGATCAGTTAAGTGGGCACGAAGGTCGGAGGGGTAGAGAAGAGCCTGCAGGATCGAGCCATGACCGTGTAATTTTGAGCGTCCGAGACTGTGGGAGAGTCATGCTGTTTTGGCTGTGCTGAGCACGCATTGGGTGCAATCAGATCCACTGCTGGCGGCTTTGAACTACTCGCTTACTCGAGTAGTTCTCGGCGTGTTTTGGGTTTCTCTGATTAAAAGGTGCACCTGTGCTGGTAATGAGAGGGCCGGTCCATGGTGTTGCGTGATGCTGCCCGGGCCTGCATCGAGCTCCCGCTCCCAGCAGACCCCACTGTGCGGCACCAACCCGACCCGCATTCTGCTAGCGGCTTCGAAGTCCCATTGCCAATCGGTGCCGGTCCGGAAGGTGGAGGGCAGCATGACTGACGTGATTGAATCTCGTGGTGAAGTCTGGAGTACAGGGCTAGGAGAGCCACGACCAACGCTCTCAAGCCATCGCGTGGGCATTGCAACGCTCGAGCTTCAGGTACGATCGCTCTCCAACAGCTCGAAGCAAAAGACTGACAATCGTTGCGTGTGCTGCGGTCAGTTGCAAGGTTATTCCATGGCGTCTGAATGTGTTCCTGGGCCGTTGATGTTGCTGGGTTGTGGGCTTAGCGGCCTCGAAGGCCCTCCCGAGGTCAGCCGATCGGTGAAGCTACGGATGCCCTACCGAGACAATGGTTCTGAACATTGAAACACTCCAGAACTGTTGAATTTACATATTAGTGCCTGCTTACATACAGAGTCAACGCAAATCCAAGCACCAGCAGAGCATTGATAAGACGACAATGAGGGTTATTACAACACTAGAGAAGGAAACCTCCAATTGCACACATGGAGTATTTTAGAGCCAGTAGAAGGGCATCCCCCAGCTATTACTCAGTCTTCAGTATCTCCGCAAGACTATATCCACATTGGTATCCAGAGCGATCAGCTCCTCACAACATTCCCACAACACCGAGCGCAATTGCCAGAAGTCCGCCAGCTGGTACAACAAGCGGGTTCGCGGCATTCGTGGCAGAGCTCGACTCGGCAGCGGCAGTGTCCGTCGCTGTCTGGCTGCTGTCCTCGGTTGAAGTGGCCTCTTCGGTCTCCTCAGAGTCGGCACTGTCTGTTGCGGTGGCGGTGGCAGATGCCGTTGTGCTGGACGAGGAAGGTTTCGCGCTTGTCAATCTTGTCAGCTTGGGTGACTCGTCCGAGTGGGAAAACGCTGGACTTACGCGTCGGCGGCGCCGCAGTAAGATGTCACCTGCTGCTGGACTCCAAACCTTCCGCTGTCGTTGGGGCAGTTGTTGTAGCAGCTGTCACGAGACATGGCGTTAGATTGGAGAGATACAAATGTTTTAGGGGGGGTAAAGCGGAATTGTTGCTTTGCAAGAACAAGTTCGTTGCGGCATACCTCAATACAGCCTCGTAGCTGGAGCAGAGACACTCCCAGTCGTTAGGCTCACAGCCGTCGGCAATCGCTTGGGTAGAGTCCCGGCATGTGTCAAGGATGCTGTTTCAGTCGGGTCTCCCGTTAGCCATGGACAATTATGGGCACAGTCAACCGAAGACTTACATCTGAGCATCGCAGGTCGAGTCGGACCTGCTCTGAGCGGCGGCGAAGCTGGCAAAGGCGATGACAACGGCGGTTGTAATACGCATTTTGAAATGTCGTTGAGCTGTTCTGCTGTGAACGGTTGTAACGAATAGCTAATCAGCCGAGGAGGAAAAAGGTCAATTGAACGAGAGTGAAGAAGACGGTGCAATGTGCCCAAGCAAGTCTGGTTAGAAGTGTAGTCGCACGAATGAGCGATGGGAAGTGCAGAAGAGACTGAATGGATTGGAGGATGTTGGGGAGATCAGCTTTTATTTGAAGCCCTCGAAAGACCCTGGGACTCGAGCTTGGGGCGACCGATTAGGCTTAGCTCGACCCCGGACCCCTGGGATCGTCACCCCATCCTGCATCTTAAATGATCCTTCTGATTTGCCGTTCACACCCCAAGTACTCCGTATTGCCTGCAGAATTGTCCACAGTCGTACGAGGACAATGCATACAATGAACAGCATCCATGTTGGACTTATGGTACCAAAAGCCCCCCTGTGGAATGGACAGTTCTAAATTTATCTGCAAAAGCTTCCATGGGCAAAGCTAACCCATCCAGGTTCCGGCATCTCCCCAAGGTTCAAATTCCAGCGCTAGTGACGGCTTCGTGACGGCCACGAGCTGGAGACAACGTGTACAGACCGGCCGACGTCAGGTCCGTCGCAATCCTTCGAAAGATAAAACATCCATAGTTCCCATGGAGCATTAAAAGTAACTTTGTAAGCCATTAGATTCGTTCTTCGGCCTTGTTCCCGGGCCGACAGTAGGGGTGATCTCATTCTGAACGATAATCTCCCGCTGCTGCCAGATCTCCAGCGGCATGGCCTGTCCCATGTCCCCCGACAAATGCCGCTCCTGCTTGCCGGTGACGATGTTTGTCGTCGTCTCGTAAGGCACCTCGTCTTTGCCAGGCTCCCTCAACGAGACCCAGGTGCCGCTAGTGTCGGCTCTGCGACTCCCAAAGGAGCGCGAGTGGGAGGAAGGCCCTGTGTGCGGACCTGAACGCAAGCCGGAGCCCCGGGTTTCGGACATGAAGGAACCGATGTGGAAGATGCGCTGCACCAGTGGCCACATCATAGGCATATTGGCGACTAGGACGGCGGTCGAGGGCTCGCGCAGGTACCAGGCTACCCAGCTGTCGCCGTAGGGGTCCCTGAGGTTGTATACCCGGTTGAGGATAGTTGCAATAAGCTGCGCGCAGACTTTAGTCACGGCGTCAAGTCTGGATATGAACGCGATGCAGGAAATTCGACGCAGGAGAGGAAGACGTACGGTAAAGACTCCTAGGCTGAATATGCCGCAGATAATGATTTTCTTCTTGAGTGGGAGGTGTAGCCTGAATACGACGGGGAGGATGAATGCAAGGATCATTACATCCGAAGAGATGTTGAGCACTGAATTTACAAGAATGTGGTGGAAGTATGTGGCGCAATCAACTTTTTTGAGTCAGGTAGAGGCAGCTTCGTTTGCGACCATGTCTTGAGCTCACATGTAGGCGGCGGAATTATCCAGTTGTTTTCGATAGTTGTACACCAGTAGGCAAAAAACATGGCCTCCATGATGATATAGCCCAGCACGACATATGCGGTGATGAAATACAGAATGATCCGCTGCTTCGGCTGCGTCCTGGGAGGGGCACAAGTTAGCCCTCAAGGCATGGGCCCCAAGCGCACTGTTTTGACATACATGATCCGTCCGTACAGGATGAGGATGCATCCCTTCATGAGCCAGGTGGTGGTGTTGGCGCAGGTGTCCGCGACCATCGCAAACTTCGCACCGGTCTCAAGATTGGGTACTTCAAGTGGATCGATGTCGGAAAAGTCCTCCGGAGGGATGACGTTGGAGCCAAGCCTGTCAACATATGTGAGGCTGACCATCATGGTGGTATAAGGCAGCTAAAGCCAGGCACTGATGTTAACAAGTCGTTGTGCCCGTGTTCGACGGTCGAGTGCCTTGCAACTCACAATCGCAAACAGCATCACCCAGTCGTCGGCCTGTAACCGCTTCCATGACCGGAGAAAGAGGCGTCTGGCTGTGAATCGCGCGGCGACAAACAGCATGCAAATGGTATACCAAGTCCATGCTTCCGCGAGAAAGACGTTGGTCATGACGAGAGGCAACAGTCACCCATTGAGCTTCGACACGGCACGGAATAGAGAGATGAGGTTGCGGATGATATGAAAACGAAAGTCATACTAAGCCCTTTAAAAGCTCAAGTGATTCGCGGCAACCAAAAGCGAGGCGCATGTAGGAAACGGTCGTGGCGTGGGCCGTCTCGTCTTTCTGCCGCAACCGAAAAAGAAACACTCTAGACCTTTACTGACTGACCAATCTTTGCTAGAGATAACCTTCATAAAGTCCGTCTACTCCGTCAACGTAACAGGAGCGCGGACCTAGAAGCTGCAATTTTGAGCACATTCGACCTCTTGTAATCCCCTAGGAACCGTGATCACGAGCATGCTGAACATGTACAGTCTGAATAATCTCGAGGAAGAGAGTCGGGTCCACGCCCATGCAGAGAGCGGAGACACGGAAAACGTGCGCCAATCTTAGCGAGTTGAACGGGACAGCCCTACTATAATAGTCCTTACTTGAAGGGACGTGAGTCAATCGAGTTTGCCTTCATGAATGTAACATTGGAAATGCCAATCCGCTTCGAGTTTCGATGTTACATCATCACTTTTCCAAGCCGAGCTCTGTATCAGCTGGTGAATGGAGCAGTGTACGTATGGAGCGTATGAGGTCCTTGGGCAGTTCTTGATAACTCCTGTGCGAAACCTTTGCGCAAAACAGTTCGCAATGATGGCGATATAAGGGGCCCCACGATAGCATATATCCAGGCTGATTGGTGGCTTTCGATTCAAAATGCGGTGCTTATCGACAGTTCCTGAATGGCTGCCACGATGTAGCAATTGCTATCGCGATATGTAGCGACGGCTTCAGACCCGAGGTTTGTCGGTTGCAGGAGGTTGACGTTCAAGCTTTGGAAGCTTGGAAGGTTCCGTTTCTGCTCGGCCCGCTTTGCCAAGCGTCCTGCGGGTTGAGACAATGAAACTGACTCGCGTGAGCGGGGAACCAGTCCCTATCAAAGGAACAGGGGCTTCCATAGCCTATCAAATCGCGCTATGTACATAGCAGCTCACTCACTGGACTTGTGCACGTACTGTGAACCTTAAAACCTATCAATGTCTCTAATAATAAGAATTGGAATAGGAAGAAGTAGACCACTCGAGAGGTAAACGCAATGCGGCGTTCTCGTAAGCATCTGTGTCCGTACTTTGTATGTTGAGCTCCATCTCTTCTTTGGCAGCAAGCACGGCGTGGGTCCTGCGATAACAAAACGAGGTACGGAGATCGCGATAACTCATGATAGGAGTTCATGGATTGTGATGCTTTCCTCGAAGCGGATAGGTCCTAAGCCCTGCATGGCGTTGGGCCGGCAAAAGAAAATATGAGCTAGACTCACGTGCCTGCGGGATCGCTCAAGCTATGTAACCATGTGGCCATGTTTGAGATGCATGAGATCCATGAGCCGAGAAGGAGCTTTGCCAGTATTGATCGCCTTCTCTAGCTGATCGTTCGTAAGCTATGCATATATAGAGTAGCCAAACTTTCCAGAGCTCTTATACAGTCAATATCGATAGCACGTCAAGCAAGTAACATCTCCGTGCCTCCTGGGTCGGCGACTAGCAATGAAAAGTTCCTGGGACCTCCCCACCAGATGGGACACTTTCGATGGCCGTGGAGCGCAGGTAAGGCCAATGGAGCAAGCCCTGGATTCTGTCTCCGGTCCAGCTGGTTATGTCGCTCAGCGTCAAGCTCGCTCACCAGTGAAGGCAGCGAGCTGATGATATGGAAACTCCGTTCCTACATTCTGGGAGCCCGTCAATATGTCGGCCAACATTTTTCTACCGCTTTTTACCGCAATATACGCGCTTACCTTGGGATATCGTCCGACATAAGAGCCATCACATTCTAAACACCATCCGTAGCACCGATTGCGAGTGAGCTACTCGGCTCGTGCCCTCCTTTTCCACGAGCGATATAATCATGCATGACAAGTTCATACTCTTCTATGCTCAGACTTTGGTTGACAGGGAGTACGCGGACCCGCTCATGCTCGCCGTTTCCTGCGCATCGACAAACCTGGACAAGCTAGTTAGTGATCGGTGAAGGCATTCATGACACCATCATCTGTTGCACTCACTTCACCCAGGAATTCGTAAAGACCAAGTACTTGATCGACGTGAATGCCCGATCGAAGACGCTGATGTTGAATTCTGCCGGGATGGAGTTGGAAGAGACGCTGAGCTCGATACCAGTAACCTGACTGTGGTAAAGCCGATCGACGTCATCGACAAGTCTCACCTTGGAGATTGAACGGTTCTCAGAGTCGCCCCACGGAGCAATAGCGTTGGACTTCTTTTGGACGTCTTGAGTAATGTTGAAGAGGGAGGAGAACATGGACTCGAGTTTGTAATACGTGACAGAATCGATATTGATGTTGAAGAGGGCCGTGTGGGGATTGACGAGGTTGTAGAATATGTGGCCAGCTTCTTCAAAGCGTTCGCGCAGTTGGCTCGAGGACAGTTCGCCGTCTTGAGCAGCGAGTCGCCATTTCCTCCTGAAGTCTCGAACAGTCTTGAGGAAGACGATATTTTCCGCGGTAAACTCCCTTTTCGCAGTCCATTCAAGAAGCGGCTCAATATTGTGTTCCACTAGGAGCTCCAGCGCGGACATGCTGTATTGGTCTCTCGTCTTGGAACTTGTGTCCGAGAAAATGCTTGAGGCTCGTTTGTTGTAAGTGGCTTGCTTTCGAGCGTCTAGGATGGGAATAACGATTGAGACTAATTGCATGGTAAAGAGCCCGGGAATGATCCTTAAGCGACAGTCAGCGCTTCTCAGCCGAGCAGTCTTTGGGTATCAAGACTTACCAAGAGGCTGGCACCAGGTATCTGTTGACAGCGCGGACAGCGGCCGTGTCGGAGGATCGGAATACCAACCACAAAGGTGTACCGGGAAGACTGGTCAACACTTAGTGGCCATTTTTTTTCAGGAGACTATGTGCGATATATACCTTGCAATGATTGCCAGTTTTGTTTGCAGAGCCCAGTAATGCGTGTCTTTGATCGATCTTATCCTGATGAGAAGATAAGGACCGAAGACAGCGGACCAGAGGAACTGCCAGAAGATGGAAGGCACCCTGAGCAAAGGTTAGGCCAGGTCAGTCTCAGAGCTGAGCGTGATATACCATTCAAGCGTTTGACGGCATTTCTCCACTCTGCTGTATCGACCAAAGAAGCCATAACCAGGGTGAAAGGTTCTGGATCCGAAATAGATGATGAACGTTGCAATCATCTGTTAAACTTAGCATGAACTGAACAGGAAGACATTGCGATTCAATTACCTGCAGTATCATCCCGATCATGATGCCGACACAGACTCTCTGTACGGTTGTGAGCTGATTCCAGTGACGATGGATTCCCTGGGTGGTAAGCTTGAGAACCCTTTTCTCTCTCCGCCGGAAGGCCAGGCTGGCCACATGCTGCTGCTCGTCATAATATGACAGTAGTTGTATGTTGGAGGCTGCGTGAAACGTTAGTTGACGTTCAGTCCGCGTTCCTGAAGACCCCTTGAATTGTATACCCTGGAACAAAGCAATGCTGAGCGGAAGGATCGTGCTCATGACCCAGAACTCGGCAGCACATTTGAACGTTGCATTCATGGGGTATCGGACGAGTACGCAAATCTCGTACAGACTCAACGTTACCACAGCTGAGGCCAGCAGCCAGTAGTTGCGAATCCGAACCGCAACGCTGTCTCGAATCCTATAGAGCCATAGAAGGCCGCCGAAGACGAAAAGATTCCAGAGAATAGTAAAGACGATGAAGAAGATACCGAGAGCGTCGATGTTAGGGCTGCCATCGCCACCGAGGCCTTGGAGGCCTGCCATTGAGTCGCGTTTGCAGGGAATGGGACGCGTGCAGGTGTGAGGCCGACCAGGTTGAGGTGTTACGGGACACCCCACATATAAATAGAGAGATGGTGCGCGCAGAGTAAAGAGAGAAGAGAAGAAGGCGAGAAGGACCTTCTTGAACTATGGGTAAGATTTAGGCCGCGCTGTTTGACTACCTACACGTGGGCGTGCATCGTGAAAAAGTCGCGTAAGCGTGAGCCGATACGAACTGCCGGCTTCTAGCCTTGCAGAGTCGACTTCATGGTAAATACGGGGGGCCTTTCATGCCCTTTAGTTCAGGGCTCAGGCACGCTGTACATATCTTCTCCTGGCAAGGGACTGCACACTATCCATGGCCTTCAACGAGATGTGCCCCCTTGTAAACGCGTATTATCATAGCACCGTCGAGAGAGGGACTCTCTGTATGCGTAGCCGAGCCATGAAGCACACTACCTACTATCTGAAAGGTGTAGATAGAGCACCAAAGTGGTAAGATGAAGGAGGCAAGACGTGGTCCCTACCTACCTAGGTAGATATTTAAAAGGAGTTCTCTGCGGTTGAACAAGGCTAATGATCCGCATAGATAGCGAATCGCAGACATGTGGCACTGTAAGCTAGTGATATAGCGTTCCAAGGTTAGCTGGCATAGGCCGCACAGCTTCTCTTTTTCCGTTTACCTTTATTTGCTGCATTTGCTTCACGTCTTCTACTATTTCCGGATCCATTATAACTCGTTCGATCGAAATGGTTGAACGACAATGCAAGCAAGGCTCCCGCATCGGGATCGATCCTATCAAGCCTTCACCGTGAACAGGTCGGATACCTAGAATACCTCCGGTGATGGCATTTCAAGTATAACCTACCAATTACGCACTCCAGACGAGCGATGGCCAGAGCTGCGGCTGGGCCGGAGAGGTCCCTATTTCCCACAACAGAGGAGGCGAACACTGGAGAAACTTATGATAAAACACCAACGCCGCCCAGGCGCTGAGCATAGGGTCAAGGCCAGCACAAGTCGTCAATTCCCAAAATGCAACCACCGTTCTGTACAATCCAATGAGCCTGCGAGCCCCTCCGACTCGACATTTAAAGCTTTCTAGTCTGCTCAGACACTTGTTTATTCCTGACCGAAGCCGACAGTCTCCTCCACAGCGATGGTAAGCTTCTGGTTGAGTGCGTCATATGATTTATAAGGGGGAAGATCAAGGCGATTGAAACTTTTTGTTCGTTAGCTTTTCTCACTCGAGTAGGCAAGGATGAGGACTTGCCATGTATGTGATTTTGGCAGCTGAGTGGGCTCTCCGG
>QQTW01002529.1_pt1 | contig 13326 bp, 22 predicted proteins | sample 1904831 | NCBI WGS metagenome assembly QQTW01 (sample SAMN09435610, study PRJNA476489) | Subsurface metagenome, whole genome shotgun sequencing project. | reverse complement strand
CTTTCACAGCAGACTTGTGTGTATGCAGGCCCAATGAAGAAGCACTCGAGCAACGCTTGCAACTTGCAGTGACATCTAACGGTACCTGCTTCTTTGCATCATGCAAAGCCGACCTCCGCACAACAGTGATTGTTTGCGCTTGGCCCAGACCAAAGCTGTGCTTGCCGGTCTGCACCTGGAAGTCCAAGACCTGACAGCAGCTTCCCAGGTCAACCGTGACACAGCGCCTGGCCTTCAGCAGCACGCCGCAGACCTCATTATAAAGACAGGCCTATCACTTCAGGCGCCGGAGGACGTGCTGAGGCTGCCTGATAGGCACTGCCAAGAAGGACGGAGCTGTTGTGAAAGAGGGACAGGCACCTGCAATGGCTGGTGTACTACCAGCATTGCTGGTGCTGCTCTTGGGGAGCATGCAGCAAGGTGCTGCTGGTACCAGCAGCAGAAGGCTGATGGTCAGGTGAGCGCCTGAGCGGTGTGCTGTGCCGTTGTGACCACAGTGCGGTGAGCTTGTGCACAGTTGCTCATGCTCTTGTTGCTTCATAAACAGACCGTTCAGCGGCAGGGGTGGTGCGAGAACATGTCGAAACACAGTGCAAGGCCCGTGAGTGACCATGGCTCGCTTCAGCATGTTGCACTTGTGTGCTGCTGCTGCACTACCACACATGTCGGCGGCAGTGGGCGCCTGACATTTGCCACTGGATGAAGCTGGTGTGCATTATAGTTTGTAGCATCACTGTGGTGTTGTAGGTGCACGTTGCAAAATGCAGGGAGTCATTGGCCTTGTCCTCATGCCCCCGGCGCAGGTGGTTCATCACTGATGACCAAGGCATGCTGTGTCCTGCTGCTGACCTGGACCATATGTCTGGCTGCTGCAGCAAAGGCACAAAGCACTCGTGTGACAGGTGAGGCGCTGGATTGCATAGGTGCTGATAAATGATGCTTTGATGGCTGCAGCGCATTCCACGGGATCGGCAAGCCACCCGCTAGAAGGGTTGCAGATGGTCCTATGCCATGCAAGGTATTGGCATGGGACCATGCAGCTGCCTAGGTACACATGCTGCAGCACCTCTGACACCATCAACTGCTGTCAACACGCAGCTGCAGCGCACACGACAGCTGCTGTGCTGGGTACGAGCAGTGCGTGTCGTGCTGCATGGCGCCGGGCAACAGCGCAGTCACGCGCCGCAAGGGCCTGTTGAGAGTGGGCAGGTTCCATGGCGTGCATGCTGGCACATGGGAGGATGAGTTTGACTACTGCAGGGGCATCTGCCGCACCCACGGGCGCAGCACGCTGCATGAGAATGCATACATTGGGCCGCGGCACCACTGCTTCTCGAAGTTGGGCAAGCCTATGGTGAGCGTGCAGCAGCGGTGTGTTGCAGGGTGGTTCACAGTGTTGGCCGCTAGGCAAGCAAGTGCAGCCTTGTCACGGTGTTGTTCAGTTCGTGTTGCACTTGCCAAGAGGTGCTATGCATGCTGTACTCGTATGTGCATCATCCACCACAGCTTTTTCATGCCCTATGCTTTGACGCACCCAAACAGCTGTCGCCGCCGCTGCCGCCGGCTGCCTTGGAGGGCATCACGGTCGTGCTGGGGCCTGCAGGCCTGTCCTGTGATGCGGTGTGTGCACAGCAAAGCGGAGCGTGCTCGCAGCGCCACCTGGCCACTCTCAACAGCTGCGACCGCCTGCGCGAACACAGCAACTGCGAGGCCGGCTGCGTAGAGGAGGCGCACACGGCCGCTATGCCAGCTTACATCACCTCCCGGGCGCCCAAGCCACAGCGACCAGCACTGTGCCTGGTCAGCTGGGGCCCGACTGCGGGGCTGCTGTCGTGCGGCGCCAGCGAGCAGCACGCGCAGCGGCTGTGTGCGTGCGACGCGGCTGTGGCTGGCGGGCCTCAGGCAGCAGTGCAGCAGCAGAAGCCAATGCCGACAGAGCTGCCGGCTGTGGCTGGCGGGCCTCAGGCAGCGGTGCAGCAGCAGAAGCCAACAGAGCTGCCGGCTGCAGCAGAAGCACCACAGGGTGCCAAGGCAGCCGAGCCACTGTCAGGCATGGCACCTCAATGATCGACTGAGCTAGCACAAAACGTTGCCACGTATGATAACCACGACTGCTTCATGCTTGTGGTGTGCACTGTCATTCATATGCACGGCGCAACGAGTGTCAAAATGCACAAGCCTGCACTTGCGCCACTGTCATAATGCATGCCCAGTGGGCAACATCCAAGCTCAATGCAAGGTGAGTGCTAGCACCTGGACACTTGCTGGCTTGCAGCAGCTGCAGCTTGTGCTAGGGCTGGCATTGGCATCAGGATTAAATATGGCGCTTCAGGAAGCTGTCCAGCGAAGTAGCGGAGCGGGCTCAGAGGGGCGTCGTCAGACACTGGAGAGTCGTGCCGTGCAACTAAAGCGTCACCACCAATGGCCAAGCGCACGCTGTCAGATTTGTTCACAAGACATGCACTGCTCCCAATGTGGAGCTGCGACGAGAGCATCTGCTCCTGGAGCCCTGATGACCAGCGAACACCATTGACATACCAGTGTGTGCATGTGCTGCAGCTTGATAGCCCCTGTACCATGGCTTACTTGGGGGGCGTGATCCTGGCAGCAGTGGCTGCTGGTTGCAATGGCACTTTTGGCTCGCTGTCAAAGGTGGAGAGAGTTGCAGCAGCGCGTGTTCAACCTCACATCTTCAACTTTTGGGCCTGTCTTGGCATTGTCATCAGCAGCGTTCCCATAGCGCTGCTCACCACGACACGGGTGAGGTGCCATGCCAGCTGCGTCCTTCGGTGCACAGCTGCATGATGTCTTTGTGTCGCATGCCTGCCTGACGCCGGCTTTTGCCTGCCCAAACTGCGCTGGTTGGGTGACCATTACAGTGTATTGACTGCGCGCAGTGCTTGTCGCCACTTGGGTTGCTGAGTGGCATGCTGTTCGTGACATCAACAGCATGTGCATTCAGTGCAATACGGCAGTTGGGCCTGTCTCAGGCCACCGGCATTTGGTGAGGCTCTGGCAGGCATGATACCTGCTTTCAGCAACTCGCATTGTGCCGTGCATGTGTACATCTGACCCAGCCTGTACACATAGTATGCTGCAGCATGCTAACACCATTCCCCAATCGTCTGCAGGTGCGGCACGGCTGTGCTGGTGTCGTTTGCCTTTGGAGCCACAGTGGAGGCCGGATCAGTTGCACACCCGCTGCTTGCTGCACTGGGCATTGGAGGGCTGCTGCTGGGCATCTTGGGCGTGGCTGGCAGCGGCATGCTCGCTGAAAGGCTTGCCAGCCGAGCCAGGGCTGCCAAGCCTGATGCCCTGCAGGACCCACTGCTGCCACAGCCTGCTGACTCTGAGGCAGAGGCCGGCAATCTTGGCGTGTCGGCAGCCACAGCAGCGGCACATGGCACTGATGCATTTGGCGGTGCATCACAGCACCCCAGCACCGCCGCAGCAGCTGAGACGGTGTACTGGCGCAGGACCCTGTTGGGTGTGCTGACGGCTGTGGCCACGGGGCTGCTGGGAGGCTTGATCTTGGCTCCCATGGACTATGTGCGACATGACTGCAGGGGTATGCCCTTCCTGCCCTCAATGGCAGCCGGGGTCGTGCTGGCAGCGCCTGTGGTCACCTACGCAGTGCATTGGCTGCTGACGGGCAAGGTTGGTTGTGCACTCTGCTTGATGCTTACCACTGGCTGCCTTCTTGAACCTGATGAATACACGAGTGCTGAATGTGCTTTGAACCGCTGTGCACAAGATGGCGGTACGTGTGCAAGAGCACCTGTGCCATCATCACCTACTGCAAGCCTCAGCATGGCACATTGTACTTGCTATGCAGCACATGAGCGCCAACTGAGCGTGCAAGCAGTGCCATGCCCCGCAGGTGACGCTGGCCTTGCCACTTCAACCAGTTGCAGCAGCTGGCCCTGGTTTGTCAGGTGGGTGCGAATGTAGCATGTGATCACTGATAGGCACTGTGCACTGTTAATCGCAACTTCCTGGCTATTAAACAACTGTCGTTGTGTGTTGTGGTGTTCACAGCTGAGTGAGCCTTGCTGGCTGTTGTTCTGGCACGCACAATGATGCGCACTGCATGAACTTGTTGTGCAGCTGGCATCATCTGGAATGCTGGCAATGCCGCCTCAATGGTAGCTGTGCAGCTGACATCACTGGCAATCGCATATCCAATCATGCAAAGCGGGCTGTAAGTGTCTGCACCCGTGGCTGGCCTGTACTGTGTTGCGTCTGCAGCTGTGTAGCTGGCAGATTTGTTGCTAGCACTTACTTGTATGCGATTGGCTCAGGAGAGGCTGCAGCTGGAGCAGAACACTCAAGCTTGGCTGACCAGCACGCAACCGCTGCAACCTGGTGTTGGTCACAACACACTGAGGCATATGCAACATGTGCCTGATTCTGTTGTCCATGCGCGCCACCAGGTTCATTGCTGGGCTGTGGGGCATCCTGTTCTTTGGGGAGCTGCGCGGCGTCCGGCCCCAGCTGATGTACTGGCTCAGCGGTATGGTCCTGGTGTCTGGTGTGGCATTGCTGGCGCTTTCGGGGCAAAGCAGTTGACCCACGGCAGTACTGCGGGCTGTACAACAGCTCAAGACGTATTGCAGTACAAGAGGTCCACAACGCCTGCCGTTTCGTGTGCGTCGTTATCCATTGTACGCACTTGGAACATCTCCTGTAATACTGTACCATGCATGATTGCAAGCTTTGGTTGATTTTGTTGGTCTGGCCCTCAGCACCTGCACTGTGCCTCTGGCTGCACTCCACTGTACCTCTCCTGCTTGACACTTCCAAAAGTCTCGGTCTGCTGTTGGCGTTGCACCCAACGGCACAACCTTTCAAGGAAACTTCATGTGCACATGCGTTCAACTGATGCTCGACAATACATGTATAAAGTTCAGGCGCTATCCAGCTCTCACTGCAGCTGCTTTGCTTTCCAGAGGCATTAACTCAGGTTGAGTGCTCACAAGCCAGCAGGGATTTGGCTCATCCTGACAGTGCAGTGTAATGCAAACAAAGCCTGTATTCATGGGATTGCATTGCCTCAGTTGACCCCTCGAGTTCCTAGTAGGTAACTCCCTTTTGGACCTACTCCTGACTTTCAACTGTAAGATGCACATGCACAACGGTTGCATTGCCAGCTGTTACACACCCATCGGTTGTGCAGTGCTGGTGCAATGCTACAACTCATCCTTCTGTTGTGCTTTGCGTTTATTCATTCGCTTCTTCTTCTTACGTTTGCTTGACTTTCTGCTTGCTGCGGCTGCAGCTTCTGCTGCTCGCTGTGCCTCTGCTTCAGCTCGCAACTGCTCTTCCACCTGCACATAAGCAAAGGACGTTCATCAACAGCGGGAAGCACAAAGCAAATGTCCATGCACTCCCAGTCGACTTCGGCATAATATCAACGGCGCCTAGTGTGATGCAAGCACTGAAACATGCTTGGCACAGTCATGTCCTGCCACCACTGGCAGCGTGCCACGCACCTGCTGCAGCTGCTCCTCCTTGGTCGGCAGCTTCTGCTCCACATCCTCTGCCAGGATGTCAGCCAGGTCAAACTCCTCTTCTTCCACGACCTCCCCTTCCTGCTCCTGTTCCATGCCGCCAGCACCACCCTCATCAGCGCGTGGGCCACCCCCATCTACAATGCTGGGTAGCTCCTGCAGTGGCGCTGTCACAGCCTTGCCGCTCAACACGCCTCGCAGCAGTGCTGCGATGCTTTGGGTGGTGAAGGGCGGCTGGGACACTGCGAAACGCAGGCGCTTGGCGCTGAGGGCGGCCACGAGCGGCAGCTGGTGGCTGCTGACCCCCAGGGAGGCCAGCAGCGTTGGCTGCCGTGCCGCATCCACCTGTGCAGTGCACAGCCACATTGCATGCATGTTTTTCACTGCCTTGAAGGACATCAAGGCAAGAACTGTGCACGAGCAAGTGCACACTGACGCGAAGGAGCAGTACCATCATCTGTTTTCTGTTGATGATGCATGGGAAGAAGTGGCCCTGTTGAGGACAGCCATTATGAGGGTAAGAACACATCCAAAACCCCTGCATAGGAGTACATAAGCTGCACTTGTATGATCATTTTCAGCCTTCCCACATACCTGTACAAAGTGCAGCGGGTGCCCTTCATGCTGCGCAGCAGCCTCCTTCAGTGTGGCCACGTGGTCGGTGTGGTCAGCAGAAGCAGCGTCCAGCAACCCCAGTATGCAGATACCAGCCTGGGATGTGCAGTGCTGCTCAAACTCTGTTTGTGTGGACACCACTTCCAATGTGCCTGTGGGTGCTCCGTCATAATCACCATCGCCATCCTCCCTGTGCTTTGCTGAGTCACCCTCTGTCAACCCTGCAGCATGCAACATGAGGCATTCAATGCCAAGAGTTCCAAAGGTTGCCGCTGCATGATGTCAAATAAGAACAATTGCTGTAGCCATGTGGCAGGGGGTGCCGACAGTGCTTGAATTCTTGAGACCTGCAGCATCGTGCATGCAAACAAGGGCATTTTGTATCAAGCCTCTCCTGATCATATCCCTACTTACCTGCCACATATGCAAGCTCCATGAGCCACATCATCATGTAGGGGTACTTGAGCGGCCCCGGGTACGCCTGCAGCGCCAAGGAGTGCTCCCCTTTGGCAGACTTCGGCACGTCCTTGCCGGCGTAAGGGACGATGCTGACGAGGTGGGGCACTTTAGAGGCCTGCACACCCATGCAACACAAGCAGATGTGATCAGTACTATGCAGCAAGGTGTAGCTCCTGCCCTATAAATGCAGCAGTGTACATGCCACCCCGTTGGTTTGTATGCATGAAGCAACCACATCTGCCTAGAAGCGGAGCAAGGCGCTGCTGGCGAAGCAGTCATTGTGCATACTGCTGCATTGACCATTGCTGCTTTGAGCAGCGGCTGGCGCCTCACTCACCTTAAAGTCCACTTTGGCCTTGTCTGCAAAGGCACTGCCAGGGGCGATCCACCCAAATGACAGCCGTGCCTTGCCAGCCATGCCCACTGCCAGGGCCTTGAAGGCCGCAGGTGCCTCCTGCTTGGACGACAGCAGCAGCACCTTGCCTGCCTTGGCACCTGCAGCAGCTGATGAGCCGGCAGCCATGAACATCTGCAGCGCCTCGGGGCCGCTGATCTGCAGCGTGAGGTCGGGCATGCGGCTGAACAACCACTGCTGCAGCTCCTTGGCGCTGGTGAGCCCGCCCTCCCACCTGCAGCAAGGAGCAGCGGTGTGGCCTGGAGCGCGCATATTCAACTGCAGTGCAGCAAGGACAAATTCGTTCCCACACAGCTTGCGCTCATGTCAACATAACATGCATGATGGCTAGCTGACCGTGTACGCAAGCTGGGTGAGCTCAACTCTATGATCATGCAGTATTGCCACTCCATGCATGAGGCACTACAGATAACCGACCTGGCAGCTGCCGCCGGCCGCCCCTCACCTGGCATACTCATCCAGCTCCTGCTTGTCCTCCCCAAACGGCAGCAGCACCAGCTGCGCGCTACAGCCGTCCGCATCCAGCGCCCCCCAGTCCAGGCCGTAACGCGCCAGCTGCTGCCGATCATAGCCCGTGGTATTCACGCGGCCGAGGGGCACGGCTCCCTGCAGATCACCCAGGAACTTGGCCAGCTCCTCCAGCTGGCTTGCGCATGCATCATCTGCATCAGGGCGTGTGCATATAGCTTCAACTTTCATGAGGATGGCAGCCAGCTGATGGGTTTGATGAACAAGAAAGCCAACCTGCAGCAACTGACAACTTCAGTTGTACCCACCAGCCTGCTCTTAGCCACAGCACACATTGAACCTGGGGTCGTTCGTGTATATTGCTTGTGCTGCATGCAAACAATTGCCATAGCAACGCCGCCCTGCGGCGCACCTTGTGAGGCGTAGAAGGCAACCAGCTTCATGGGCTCTTGCTCATCCGCTTCGCTCAGCTCAGCCAAGCACAGCTCAGGCAGGATGTTGATCGCACGAATGCCTGAGTTACTGGCGCTGTCCTTCATGCCGGCTCCTGCGCTGGCAGCGCTTGTGGAGTCACCTGCTGCTGGTGGCGCTGCCTCAGCTGCAAAGGACTGTAGGAACTGGTTGAGGGGGAGGCCCTTCAGCTCGCCCTTATGGTGCTGGATGCTGCTGTCGTTCTGCACACCAAGTTGAACAAACGCTTGTTGGTATGTGCACGTGTGTACCTTACTCATTTTGTGCCCATATCTGCCGCTTGCAATGTTGTACTGGTGTGATGAGAGTACTATAATCAGCAACTGGTATAAGGCTGATTTAACACTGGCATAGTACCAGCACTGTATTTGGCATTGAGCACGTGGCCAGGTTTGCCTCACCTTGACCACCAGCAGTGTTGGGAACGCCTCGACGCCGTACCGTGCCACCACCGCATCCACGTCCCTGTGCACTTCGCCAAACAGCAGCCTGCCCCTGAACCTGCATGACAGCCCCTTGTACAAAGTGGTGGGGGCGCGCTTGTCCGTGAACAGCAGCACCTTGGCCAGTGCTGCATCCTGGGCCAGGAATGCATCGGCTTCCGCTGCTGAGCCTATGCGTGTGATGTGGCGGTCGTGCAGCAGGGCGGTGGCTGCCTTGGACACCTCGCGTGCTGTCAGCATGCCTGGCAAGGACACCAGGGTCACATCACGTCTCATCTTTGGGGCGTTGTGACAGGGAGGGTGACGGTTTCAGCCAACAGCACCAGTTGCATGCACCTGCAGTGCATGCCCTGCGCCAAACTGCATGCCTTCGGCGTGTGTGACTTGCAATGCACTTGGGCTGCGCAGGTGAGCTGGCTCTGAGGCTCACCTGCAAAGTCATGCATGTCCTTCATGGACCCGCCTGTGTACGGGTTGGGCTTGCGCTCGGGCGCAAACAACTGCAGCAGCAGGGCAGCATTTGGCATGAAGACAGCAGTGTCCTTAACCACAAGTTTTATGGCTGGCAGCTGCAACATTTAAACTTGGTACTTGCTACAATGGGACGATGCGTGATCAAGCATAAAGCCGTTCCATTAAAGCAAAGTCACAATGAGAAACTGAGAGTCGCAAGTACAACCTTGATGGCCGGCAACTGCGCCACATGGTACGTCTCACAGAGGCGCTGTGCCGCAGGTGCACTGCAGTCCACTGCAGCTGCTGTAGCGATACCCTGTGAAGTGGTTGTTTATTGCATTGGCACACCATCGGCTATGCATGAGAAGTGAACACAGTAGCCTTGTGCATAGAATGCTCCCATTGCAAGGCCATGTATATGCGCACGCACCTGCAGGCTCGTGGCCACCTTCGCATATTCACTTGCAAATGCGATGCATGCCGAACAAGTGGGCGTGTAGAACTCGACCTGGCAAAGGAAGGTGAGGTTAGTGACCGCGTGCCTTTGCAGGGCTGGCCAAGCGGCAAACACCACAAGAGGACGACATAAGTGCAGCTCTGCCTGCCACGTATGCATGATGCGCAGCTCCTTACCAGTGCCAGACCATCCACGTTCAGCACATGCTGTGTGAAGTTGCTGTTGTCAAGCTGCAGCACATCCTGCCCTGCTTGCACCTGGGTCCCGCTGCAAACCAGCAACAAAATCATCCATAGGCGCCAATGTGCAGGATCAACGAGCATGGTCGTCATTGCAGCAGCATTCAGCTGGCTCAGCGGTGGTGGAAACGCAATAGGGACAGCGTGTCACTGGCTTGCCACTGCGCCGCGGCACATAGAGAGGCTGAATCTAAGAGAGCAACTTTCAGTGTCAGACCTTTCTGATCGAGCCCAGGGAATGGCAGGATGTGACTTTTCAAAATTTTCACATCGTAACGCTCATGCCGTAATGACTTCCACACCGCAATCTCCAGGCATGCATTGTTGTTGTCACATGTCTGACTGAGCCCGTCACTACAGGGCAGGCTACAGACGGGCATAAGTAGCAGCAGCTACCAGCAGCCAAAGCAGGGTTTGGGCACATCACTGCCTGGCAGCTGCCTTTGCAGGCACTGCATGGCAGACAGTGAACTAGGTTGCCCGGAACCCGAACAAGGAGACGTTGTGCAGGTGTGCGATGCTCTGGCTCACATGCTGCGCACATGACATGGTGACATTCACCGACGGCACTTTAGCATCTGCATCTCAAACCACATGTATTTGCTCCGCACGAGCAGGTAACATGGTTGGTGGAGACGGACTCAGACATCTGGGCAGCGCGCAGCACGCCACACCGTGCACTCATTGCAGCTGTAGCCACTCTCACGTTGACATGCATGGGCGGGTAAGTAACAAGGAAGCGTAGCAGCTGCAGCAGAATCAACGAACCATCCAAATGCATGCAGTTGGGCATAACTGCTGCCACTGCCGACCAGCCAGCACGTCAGCACTGCTGGATGGCCAATTGTGTTGGTGCCATGTGCGTGGTCGGAAGCAATGGTGCGAACCCCGCCGTGATCATGCATGTAACATGTTGTTGCAGGTCTGTCCTGCCCATGCCATATGCCATGTCACGCATGGGCGTGGCGGTGGGTCTTGCTGTCATGCTGCTTGTGGCGCTGTGCAACGACGTGTGCACCAAGCTATTGATTCATGCGGCTGCGGCCACTGGGCTGGACAGCTATGAGGCGCTAGCAGAGTGGGCTGGGGGGCGCACAGCCAAGGTGAGCCACATGGCAAAAGGCATTGTCGCCAGCTGTCCGCCTCGCACCTTGCTACTTCCGGCGGCCAGCCACAGCTGCAGGGGAGCACTTGCAGCCACGCTGCACATTTGACAGGAAGAGGTTGTGAGCTCACTGCATTGCACAACCACTGGAGTCAAAAACCTCTCCCTGTGGTGCACCACTGCAAGCTGTGTAGGACGTAAATTTACCAAAATCGCAAGGGTGACCCTTTCAGAGCTGACCCGTCGCTGCATTTGCAGGTCGTGACACAGCTGTTTCTTCTGCTGCTGCTGTGGCTCCCAAACGCTGCCGGCCTTGCAATGGTGGCTGATGTGGCGAAGAAGATGCTGGATGCTCTGGTGCCAGTGGGTGCTGCCGGCCACCTGGGCGTGCCACAGTGGTTGCTGACTGGGCAGGCATTCATGGTGGCGGTCACCGTGCTGGTGGGTTTGTTGCAAGTATGCACTGCGTACCTTGCTTGCTGGTCAAAAGGACGTTTCCATTCACATGGGCATTGAGGGCTGGCAAGGGTTGCAATTGCACTTGCGATGTGCAGCAATGCAACTGCGTATACTGCGGCTGATCATGCACACTACCAAGGTGGTATCTGCTGCACACCAGCATACATGAGTCTGCTTGCCACAGTCACACAGCACCATGTAACACGTGCATGCGAAGTGTACAGGCCTGCCATGGTCATGGTGTTTGTCTGCGCACAGGTGCTGTACCCGCTCTCCTGCCGGCGCCACATGGCGGAGCTTGAGGGCGTTGCAGTGGTGGGCCTGCTCATGGTGCTGGGCCTGTGTGCCCTGCTGGCGTGGAGGGCGCTGGAGCTTGGCTTCCCTGCACTGCAGAGCGGCGCGCTGCCGCTGTGGGGCCCCCAGGTGAAAGCAGTGTTGTGGTCAAACTGGACGATGCATATGGACACATGAGCTACATTCTATGTGCTGAACCAGCTGACGTGGTACCTCGAGACATGCGCTGCCCTCTCCAGGTTGAGGGGCCATGCTTCTGCACACAAAATGCTCGACATGTGCCCCCCTGCCTGCCACACAGGACCTGTCGCAGCTGCCCGACGCATTCAGCGTGGTCAGCTACGCCTTCTACCTGGCACCCCTCATGATGCCGCTGATCAGGGAGATGCCAGGGGATGGGCTGGAGGGGCTGGGGCTGCTGCAGAAGGCCATGCACTTGACGCTACTGGGTGCGTGTTGCGCATGTGGAGGTTGTGGTGCGGCCCTCGTTTGCTGCTGTACACGACGCATGCGATGCTGTGGGTGTCCCGCGAAACATGCGCAACTCGCCGCTAGCAAGTTCTGGACCGCAAGTTCATATATATGCAAATACTCTATTACCTCAGGTAGCGTCCTGTTCATCTATGCCAGCTGCGGGTTCTTTGGGGCGGCCATCTATGGCCCTGACGCTCAGGGCAACATCATGCTCAACGACATCCTGCCGCCAGGCCACCCCTGGGCTGTGGTGGTGGTGTACGGCAGCATGCAGCTGTTCCTGTGTTTTGGCGCGGCCCTGGCGCAGTACCCGCTCCGCACCAGCTTGGATGTGCTGCTCATGGGCGAGCATGTGCCCATGACGACGGCGCGCTCGGTGAGACTTGTGGTTTGTGTGCTGTGCAGCGCATCGACACTGCCGCTCAACTTGTTGCCGAGGGTGTAGCCGATTGCAAAACTGCTGTGGCACGACGGAATTGGTTGTGCAGCTGACAGTATGTCTGCAGTGAAGCTATGCTTTGAAAAGGCACCCATAGCAAGAGTTTGTGTTCTGCAGGCTGTGCTGAATGCCATCACCATCTTCAGCAGCATGGCCATTGCCCTTGTGACCCCCGGAGCCAGTGAGAAGATCTTCTCAGTGCGTGGAACAATACAACCATGTGTTTGCTACAACATGTGCAGGATTGCCGGCAGCTGCAGATGGGTACATGCGGTGTAGCAGGTTGCCGCGCATCGCGACTGTTCATCTCCATTCGCTGCTGTGCAGGTGGTGGGCGCAACAGCGGTGTGCTGCATTTGCTACATGGAGCCAGTGTGGTTCCACTTCAAAGTCAAACAACTATGCACATCTGCGACCAAGGTGGGATGGGTCTTGTGCATGATTGCGGCTGTTGCTCATGCAGCAGGGTGAGCTTGCTGTGCAAGCGATTGCCGTCTCAACATTCTGAGCATGCACCTGCGACGCCTTACCATGCATGCTGAGCTGCAGCAGGGTATTGCTCCTGCTGCTTTGCAGGGTATCACAACGCCATTGCTTTGGCACAGCAACCCTACATCTGCTGAGGAACAGCGGCGACAGACACCAAAACGGCTGTCCGTTGTTTGTCATTGGTTCCAGGACGTGGCACTGCCATTGCTGGTGTTAGCAGTCGGTGTGGGTTTCAGTGCTGCTTCGCTGTACATATCTATTGCTCACGTCCTGCATGACAGGTCAGGAGCACAGCCACCAATGTGATATAAGGCCTGTGGTGGCCTTGTCATCATGGCTGTGTGATGTATTGCAGTCTGGTTATGAGCATGCCAGAACACAACCATATGTCTTACCATGCTACCCACCACGCCGCCACCATCCATCATCCAGCTGCACGCAGCATGTGCAAGCGGCAGCGGTTTGCTAGCACAGGTTCCCAGAGCGCAATCCTGTGCTGCTCATGGCATGGTAAGACATATGGTTGTGTTCTG
>QQTW01002528.1_pt1 | contig 13328 bp, 15 predicted proteins | sample 1904831 | NCBI WGS metagenome assembly QQTW01 (sample SAMN09435610, study PRJNA476489) | Subsurface metagenome, whole genome shotgun sequencing project. | reverse complement strand
TCGCGCCTTCGCGTCTTCCTCTTGCTCCTTGTACGGATTCTCGCCGTTTGGAGGCTTCTCTATGACATCCCATACTGATTGAGCTTGAGAGCTCTGAAATCCATCATTTTGGAGTTCATCTTCCCTAAGAGCCTCTTCGCCCGCGCTCCCATCCAGATATCCCTTGGCCATGATCAACGTTGCTCCCGGATCCGAATCAGCCTGAGGCGCTGGCACCGGGGCAGCTATTTCGGTGGCCATTGGCTCGTCCGTATGAGCTGAGCATCGTGTCAGCAACATCGAAGTAGAAATTTTACAGCCTGACGTTGATCACGCGCTGGACACTTGGAAGGGACAGTCAAACCCAAGTAGAAAGCGTAGCAACATAAAATTGGGAACAATTACACACATCAACCCTTGGTGTCGGCCATTTCACAGTGAAATTCTCAGTGGATTGAAGTTTGGATAAATGTGAGCATCACATGAAAGCCGGTGAGCTGCTTTAGGGGTTCGAGGAGGTACGAGTATTCTAAGTTAGAGTCCGATGTCATCATGAGGCTCAGCCAATAAGGCGAGCGGAAAAATAATATGCCGAGGTCCGGTGGGAGTCACCGGGCCCGCGTTCAAATCCTCTGGCTCGAAGACGACCATAGCGGCACACTAAACATGGCACTCAACTTCACGTCCGCTCATTCGTCACGCATCCAGAAACCGACGAAGAAGTCCCGGCCTGTATCGTCAGGGATCAATATATCTAGTCGTGGAAGCACAAAGCGACGTCAATCTACATCTGATGATGTAGTGGATGAGCTTCGCCTCCCCGACACTGGGATTCCCTTGGCTCTGATTCCAGATCGATGCTTCGACGATGTCGTTGAAGCTATACATTTCATTCGGTCATGCATGTTTGATGATATTCCAGAACGAGCATCCGGGCTGAATTCTACTCGAACGGCAACCGTACTCAACTTTCGTGTGGCCCTGCCACCTGTGGTCTCCGCTGCTCATGTTCATATTCTATTCAACGCACCGAGCAAGACGGAAAAAGAGATCTCTAGGCTGATTCAAGATTGTGTCATGCGTCGAGTTGTTGTCCCTGGTCGAAGAGGCAAAGGTGTGGGTAATGGGCAGATGCTTATCTTGCTTGAAGACTGGCAGCGGACGGTGAATAGAACTTCCAGCCTTAGCGACCAGGTCAAAGGTAGGATCTCATATTTGACCTCAACACAGTCCTACTCAATCTCGATATCACAGGAACTTATTGTGACTTGCTTCGAACTCATCCCGGATCCGTCGACACTGCTACATTGCGGGCGTCACTATCCGCCGAGGAAGTGAAAGAGTTGGTCCATTCAGGGTTCTTGACTATGCCTCATGGCTCTCTTTCCATTGCGGCTACTTCGAATCAATCTCGTATCAATTCAGCTGCGACAGTACCAAACCTAGTCAAAGCTGGCTCCCAAGAAGTGTCTGGATCTCTGGGTGCAGTCGGTGGAATCAATGCTTTTCTCAATGCAGGTGGTGGCGGAGGCGGCAATTTACATCGGCCGACTCCAAGTTCTATCGGAGCGCCACCAACGAAGATCGCAACTACTCGACCAATTCTTGCCGGGCGGGATAATGTACATTACGACTTCTCCCTACCGTCGATGGGATCCTACCTTAATCTGGCGAATTCCGCTCGCACACATTTCATGTCGCTGCTTGCAAAGAGCAAGTTCAAAGAAGCGCCGATGGATATTCTCCGCCAACGTTGGGATGGCGGCGTTATCAACGATGGTGCAGTATCACAAGCCAAGAAGCAACGCGGCGAATTTGCAGGTGTCCTTCCTGGCCGTACCCGCAAGTGGAAAGACTTTTTCGGATTGACGTTTGACTGGATCCTGGGCGAATGCGTGGCCGCCGGTCTCGTCGAAATACTTGAGACTGGAAGCGTTGGTAGAGCCGTTCGTGCCAGAAGATAAGGCAAAAATTCGACGCTTTTTGTTGAGTCAAGGTCGGTCGGGCATATCGAAAAGACCATTAAAACACAGTCAGGCTGGGCGCGGCCAGGATAATCAAAAGGAAAGACAAAGAATGGCGGTTGTGGTTCTCTTTGGCCAGTCTCAGCAAGGAACGGAGCCTGAATTTCCACGGCTCATACCCATGAGCTCGGGAGTGGCCGGTCTGACAGCTCGTTTCAACATTAATCCATTCACCTCGTTCGCTGGGGATCTGATAATGGCATTGAAATCAAACCGCCAAATAACCGCCTTTGCACTTATCGGATCACACTATTCCGGTCACCAATATCACAACGACTCGTCTTGGGCCTATACAGCTTGTCCTATTTCCTTCATCTCATCGAAGAATCCTTGAAGCCACTTGATGGTGTCGTTCAAACAATGGTTCGTTTCCTCATTGGACAGCCCCTGAGCCACTGGATCTGAAGCGGACCAAGTCAGCGACTTCTGGATATAAGAATCTATAACGGAGCTGATGGATGGAAGGCAGCGGAGATCTGTTCGTACATACCGCTGTGCTTGCTCTCTAGAGTCTGGGCACTACCATCCTCGTTCTTTCGTGGCACTGCGATCTCTATGGACATCATCAATCACCGTGAAACAGCCATTACAAGACCCTTGACGCGGGCAAGTGTCACCGGCCTACGGACTTACCCCGACCTTGAGCTTTGGTACGTTTGTTATGGGTTTTCCTTATGCGTTTCACCTGGCCGGCATCTTTGAATTCACGGCAGCTGATCCGGTGTTTCTTGAGGATTAGGCTGGTGTAATGAATCATCTTCGCTTTCCGTCCAGTCCTTTTTTCACGATTAAGACAGGCATCTAGCAACCTCAGGATCTATTGAAGCTTAGGTCTTCATCAATGAAACAGTGAAGGAAGCTATATCACCTCAACCGGCTTCATTGCAAATCTCACTCTTCGCGTAGTGAACTGGGATCCCACAGTTGAAGAGGTGGAGATTAAGGGGCAAACTATTGGAAGATATTGCGAATATACTCAGTGCTACCGGTGCGAAAAGATGTTCTCAGAGGGCAAAGAGAACCGCGAGGGCCACACTATGATTGATGGTTAAGCTGGCGGTGAAGCAAGTGGAGGTTGACAAGAAGGCAAGAGGTACATAAGGTTTACAGGAGGAGGGTATTTCGATATGGAAAGGGCCGGGGTTGCAGGGTCGTTCAACGTAGTTCAAGATTTGGACGGGAGTTTGGAAAACAGCAGACATGGGACTGTGGGCCTACTTCACATGAAGAGCGGATCCCTTCTAGAACTTATGGAGCTTTATAAGGGTATAGTCTTCAGGGCCGGTACTCTCAGCTGCGTCCGTGAAACACTGGACAACACAGCGGGCAGATAACCTTTCACGTCTTTGCTGGATTCAATTACCGACCCCACAGCATTGGTTAAAGAGTTGGTGATTGGCTGCAAGAGCAACCTCGGCGGACCCTGTTTGACCGAATCGTCTTCGTCCGGAGACTTTCGCCGTTTATGCTGCGTCGAATTGTCCTCAATCAACTCCCCTCTGTTCCGATTTCTGGCTTGCATTTCCTTGATGCGCTGCATCCTCAAGGTCCGTTGAAACCCAGTGGGCGTCAGCCGCTCGCATACCACTGGTGGCAGTCGAACCCCGGGCTCGGCGCAGCATTTCTCGAATTGCTCTTGTAACGAGAGGCGAGGATCCGCTGGGTACCGCTGCTCGAAGAAAGCAAATCAGTCCTTGCTTTCCACGAGGTCTTGAGAGAGTCAACAAGCGTTCGAAACCTCACCCCAGCCTCATCCAGGCATTGAACCAACCGTGGCTGGGCATATCTCAACTTGTCGGTAACCCAAGTAACGGCACCGGTCAGCGCAGCAGCGGGAATCGCCAACGCCGCCCAGTTATCGGGAGACAAAGATCGTTTTTGGACGTCAGGTCGAGGGGACTGGACTACTTGGCTGGCAGTGGGTGCAGCCAAGATTCTTGGTATACAGAAAAAGATGCTAAGATGGACCACGAGCATTCTCCACACGGAATCCAAGAAAAGCCGACAGCTGGTGACCGATATTAGTTGCGAGGCAATCGGAAGTCTGCAATTAGCCTGATCAAAGGCACAGCTATGACGATGCTAGAAGGCAAATGACTGGCCATGACCGGACGAGACCTGCGATATAGGACTCTCCCAGGAATCCTCGGATTCGCTATGTGGACTAGCGCCGGGTCCCTGCAGTTAGAGGTTCGTATATCAGTTTTGAGCAACTGGACCTTGCAGGAGTTAAGAGAACTTTATCTACGCGCACATAAAAGCCTCTCGCCAAGCAGGCGAGGTATTGACCCGGACTTCAACGGGCAAATACGTCTACAGCAATATCCTAGATCCAAACGCAATTAGAGAGGGACTGGTATCAAGATGAAGCAAGAAGTCGCGTCTGGCGCCAACGATGTCAGGTTCGGTAGATTATCAAGCCCGCCGACTTGAGCGTGGGGCTTGGGTTCGGCCAACGTTTTCAAGTATGATACGAATCGTCTGGACGCAGTCACGCCGCTCGTTCTCGCGCAAATCGATGAAGATTCGGGTTTGAGTTGCGACGAGCGAATTCTTGTAGAACGAGAAACATGGCATTTGGGTTTTCAAATATCGAATTGTCGCTGCATGTATTCTACGCCTTCTGCAGCAATTTGCGTACGAGCCGCTGCATATATCTCCCGGACTCGGATCCCCAGGTCAGGCCTCAAACCCACAATATCAACTACGACAAACGCATACGGACAGCAACCACATGAAAAACTGCATGTTGTCTGCCTACTACGGTCGGCAATGGCTCAGCCGAGGTCCGAGACCTCAAATTCTTCAGCGAGCTCACAATCGGCATGTCATGACAGCGGAAGATTTTCGTTAGTGATGAGCAGTTTATATTACAACACCAAGCGCACTTTCGCCCGATCTCTCCCTCATTGCTTCACGGACTCCAGGCGCTTCACCACAATCACTAACAAGATTACAAGCCTCCATATCTGGCCCCCGACATGAGTTGAACAAGAAGAGCGAGAAATGAAAAGGCCAGTCCGAGACCATTGACAAATTCCATCCAACCGAGAAGATAGCAAGTGGAAAGGTATGCGGAGGGGGGTTGTAATACAGGCGGAGCTGCTGGCGGGCTTCTTCGAGGGCAGGCACGCTCATGGCCTCGGCGAACGGGGAATAACTACGACACTTGCGAAGGGCAAAGAAAAGTTCGATCTCGGTGATGTGTCGAGTAAAGCCCTATGTGAAGAAGGATTTGATAAAGATAAGCTAATTTGCGAATAAGACTACGGTGACGATAGCTACCACGTACAGCAAAATCATTAAGGACACAGTCGTTCAGCTCCTTCCAGCCGCGGGGCACAAGTCCTTCGGGATTTAACACGACAGGCAGAATTGGTGGTTTCTCAATCTTGACGGTGACCAACTCGAAGCTGGCGTCGGTTGTTCAGTGGAGGGGAATGTCGTTGGTGGTATCTCTTGAGCCCCGGTTGCCGTGGCTGACAACAATCCGATGACGACCCTGCAGTGGCGGAGATGCATGGCGACAAGCGACTTCGACAATGGGACAAAAGTCAATGGAGTCCAGTGTGGGTGCGGTGGTGACGCTTTACAGGCAGAGGAGCAGATCCAAGTCAAAAGATAATGGAAGAGCCACCCTTTGATAAATGGGTGCCAGGACGGTGTTCGGCCCAGCCACATGTCAGGGAGTTCATGCAGAAACCCCGGACTGTGACGATTCCTGGTTTCTGTCTCGGGCCACAGACGCGACGATGGTCCGACCACCGGCGCCTTGTCAACTGCTTCGTCACTCAAGCCTTAATTTACAGGACCCTTGCGAGATTACTACGGAGTACACAAAGCCGGATGACTCCTTTTCTGCCGGGTACTGTGGCAGCACAGTATGTAGACCGTGCCTTTCTCTTTAGTATCTTCAGCTACTAGTATAACTCTACTAGTATGGACATTCCTTTACTTTCAGAGGACTTGTGCGCGGCTTAAAACCAACCAAAGGGCAGAGGTATGATGTGTGTTTGAGCACAGCCCTGCGGGGCTAGTTGATTCACGCAAAAGAAGGCCTTTCATTGCGAGTTTCGCGTCTCGGAACGGCCCACAAAACAATGCTTTTTGCCAGCGGTGGAACTCAGGATGACAACATTTCCCCAGCTAAGCAGCTGTGACGACCATCACAAAAAAGAACATTGTCAGAAATCGAAATGTCCGAGACAACAACCTCTCGTCTCTAACCCCCGTCATACACGCAGCCTTCCCTAGACAAGAATACCCTCCTTCACGTTTGCCGGACCGATGCAGGCTTTCCACATCCTCACATCTCCGGCCAGTTGGTGGGACAGAAGTGTACTCTACGGGTAGAGTACAGGTTCCTCACAGGGGAAGGCCATAATACCGATGCAGCTGGATCCGCGCTTCTTCCAGGCCTGCGACGTCGAGTTCATGCATGGACAGCGAATTGCAGTACGACATCGTGGTTCGGATCCATCGTGCAGTTGGTTTACCTCCGGGCTGCACCACCGTTAGTTGCCGGACATCCCTCGGTGCTGGCCATGATCGGGGGGCAGATCATGGTAATTTTTGTTCACAAAAATGTTCACAAACACTTACCGCATACTGGTCAATCACGCAATCCTTCACCTCCTTGCAGCCAGCTTTGTATTTGGGGTTGTTGCGCACACTGGGAGTGTAGGTGGGCCTCGCAATGGGCGCATTGCGAATGAAGGCGGGCACCGAGGCGGACGCTGAAGCGGCCGCATAGGGAACGTAGGACGCATAAGGAACGTAGGACGCCGAGGCCGACGCATAGGGCCTGTAGGCGGACGAAACGCTGGACGCCGCGGCGTACGCCCTGTGGTTCGGCATAGCCCAGGCCGAGCCAGTGGTGAAGAGCAGGCCCACGGCGACCAAGCAGTGGTTGAGCAGCATGGTGATTGATTTGAGGAGTTCAAAGACGATGGATTGGTTCTTGGAAGAATTTGCTTGAAGAACGCACGGTGTGTATCGTTGCTACTGGGAAAGGACTGGATACAGAGGACGGTAGGGCAAGTTTGGGAGCTGGGAGAGCCCAGGTTTTATATTCGTCCGGTCAATCCCCAAGGCGTAGGGGGTTACTATGATGTAGCTGGGCGAAATAAAGGAAGGAGAGGATGGATCTCATGCGAAACAGGCCCGGGTTCCAGCCTGACCGATTACCCTGTCAGGAGTCCGGCATCGAGGACGCCTTGGTGATCCGTGTACCGGCTCTTCATCACCCAGCAAGGCTGTGATGGGCTGTGCAATGGCTTGCGCAACCCCTCCTAGGGCCGCGTCATTCGGCCATGGGTCTTGTGGGTCAACCCGTTGTGTCCGGGGATGTAGAACTCGATGAAACCTTCGCTTGCAAGGAATGCGGTCTTCAGCAGCGTCGGATGCGATGCAGTTGCAGGCCTCGGTGCAAGACATGGTCAAGAGAAAGACATGGTATGACTCTTATGTTCTCAATCACTCAGGTTAATGTGATTGAACACGCAATCCTTTCCGCCAGTGGAAACAGTTTTCATTTCGCTTGGGTGTTTTGGGCGCAGTTGGGGAGTGGGATTTTCGCACGGGGATCGGAAACACCACAGGAGGCGGCGAAGAAACACACCAACGGCGGGCCGAGCAGCGGTGGAGCAGCATGATAATTACCGGTGACGTAACCTTCTTTGATGCTCACACATAATAGATCTAAAGAATTCAATTATGCGTGGCTGAACTGGACTGACGGTTATGGTTTAAAAAGAATAAGCGACGATACAGCGGGAGATCCTCCCGTCGTTTACAGCCATCCAAATGATCTCGAAGGGCCGAGGAATGTGCGAGCATAAACTTCAAAAGAACACGAATTGAAGCGAGTCAGAGCTCAAGCTATGGGGAAGAACGCGATGTCCTGCTCCAGACGGCACCAAGCAAGATTATCGATTTTGAATCAAGAACACCGTCCTCCCAAAGACACTATATCTTCCCTGCCAGCCAATTTTGCGAATTGGAAAGAAATGGACCCTCCTCATTCAATTGGAGGGAAGGTCAGAATCAAAGTGTCGGCACCCGCTGGCGTCGGAAGACCGAAATACTGCCGGAGCTGCTTGCGCGATTCGATAACGATGGCCCAATCGAGAGTAATCCTGTCTGGAGAATCCATGAGGCATCGGGCGATGGCGTTACTAAGATCCTTTTCATCGGCGGGTAGTCTCCTCTATCGCTCATGAAACCCATCATCAGCATTCAATGTCCACGCTAATATCGATGGATTGTTCTCCTCAAGAATGAACAACGATGGCCGTCGAACGCTAGATCAGACATGTACGTACGTTGATTCGTTCGATTGCACATTCATTCAATTCCTTGAAGGCCTTGGCGTTGTTTTCACTCTGTGTCTCTCCCGGGCTTGGTAGGAATTGTGGCACGGGCGATTTGTTTTCGCTTGGTGTCTCTTCCGGGCTTGGTGGCACCGTCGATTGGGGCACTGCTGAGGCCCAGGTGGTGCTGATGGAGATCGACGACAACAACAAGCTGATCGCAAGCCAGAAAGAATGGAGATGCATGATATTTGAGAACCAAAGACGATGATGGGGTTCCTTGAAGAAAGAGAGAGGTTTGCAGACTGCGTTGTTGTCGATCGGTGGCAGACAACTATCACAACGACGGCGGATCGAGTACTCTACTCTACGAGAAAGAGGCCGGAGAAAGCCCAGGGTTTTGTATTCTTTCGAAGCATCTGAAGGATACAAGGTTGGAAAATACGAAAGAGTTTCAGGTTCCAGAAATGACGGAGCGCATGCGAGACGGCTCAGAGCGAACAGCAAGAGAAGGGTCAGTCGGATTTGATCAGAGTGGAGAGGTCCGAGCTGCGAAATGACTGAATGGGTCATCGCGAGCCGGCGCTGGAAGGCTGAAAAACTGTCGAAGCTGCTTGCGGGATTCGCGGACGATATCAACTGGGAGGTCACCGGCGTAGGTGGATGCGAAGCGACACCAGGTGATGGCTCGGTCAAGGACCTCTTCGTTGGCGGGGAGTCTCTTCTACATATCACCACGAAAAGGGTAAGTATTCCATCGATACGCTAACATACAGGTTTGTATGTCACGTACGTTGATATAATTGATTGCACAATCATTCAGTTCTTGGAAACCCTGGCCCTGACGTTGTTGCTTCTGTTGGACCTTGGATTGTTGCTCGAATTCGTCCTTGGACATCGATTGGGGTAGCGCCGCTGCCGAGGTGGTCGAAAGGGAGGACGATAATAAGAGGCCGATTGCCAGGGTGAGAGATTGGAAATGCATGATAATTGAAGATTACAGCAGAGGCGAGTGAACGGCTAAGCACGGACGTTGAGGAGGTCGAGAGCGAAGCTGGAAGCTGAATCTGGAGCAGGGAGCTGGTGGGATCTTTCCCGGGGCTTTTCTAGCCTTTGAGGCCAACAAGATAGTGAGATGGGAAACCCCCCAGGTCCTTTCGGAACAATCGAGGCCGTCACGATGATATTGAAAGGATAACGAATACGGGTACTTCATGTCTCTAGGGAACCTTCGACGGAAGGTTTTCGGATGTTGAAGATGCAAGGGGCGGGGAACAAGGCTGAAACACATACGAGACCAGCCGATCCAGGTTGAAGCGCGCCTCGGCGAATGCTGGGCCGGGGACGCTTCGATTCGATCCGACCCGTCCTTCCATGGACCCGAAGTTCCTAGAACGTCAATGTACGATAGTACCAACCACAGTGAAGGAGCCTTCATCGTCACGATCACAATGACTCCCCACCATCATCACCATGATGGCGAGGTATTACAGTATCATTTCCACTTTCGAAATGATGAACGCCCCTCAAGCTTCCTACTGACGATTCCTTCCCTTCCTTTCCATCCTCGTTCTTCACACCGTAGAATTCCATCGTCGTATACCTCTATCATCGTCACGATTTGTTCTTCATATTGGTCCTCTTCCGAGGATAGAGATTCTCCACCACACAATTTCCAACGATGGACGACAACGATCATCTTAGCTTTAACATCCTACCTCTACTTTCTTCATCCTCCTTTGCCTTGGGAACTTTCTCATACCTACAATTACGCCCCCAGCAGAAATCCAACGATGCATAGAAATGGTTCAACAAACCCTTCTCAGCCACCGATTGAATTAAATAAGACCCGAAACTCATTCTTTACCGATCGACATTTGCATTCCAATCGATCAGACCCCATCAGTTTATTCTTCCCATTTACATAACCAACTCGATTCGAGTCGTCCCTGGGTCCTTGTTGAATCGAGTCGATGTCGCCTGAAGATTCGAAAGATCACGAGATGTTGTTCCCCGGGATGGATGAGATGAGATGAGATAGGGTTAATAAGCGTGGGTAGGTGGATGGATCTGAGATGGAGACGTGATGACTTGACTGCTACAGAAGGTGTCCCATCATGAACCGATGATCTTTCCCAGGAAGTTCACCTTAGTAGGCTTGACAAAGCAATTGCATCAGTTTCTGGCACATCGTGCTAGTTGTCGGCAACCACACGATGCACTTGGTTAGTGCAACCAGAGGATGTCTCTCCAGGAAACGCGGTAGCAAACAAACACACGTGAGAGCTGACGACTCGGCAAACCGGGGACCAGAGTTTCCCCAGAGGCGGTTCAGTCGGCATTGAGCCCACCTCTTCCGGTATATTACCTCCTGCTCCATGCTGGAAAGCATCAGACGGAGCCTTTGTACGTCACTCTATTGTTTCGCCCACTCTAAATAGGAATAAGTCGCCCGACGATGCTATTGCATCGTCAATAGAGAGTGTTTCGTTAATGCCATTAGAGCTGGACTGAGGACAATACTTAACAGCCCCTGGTTGGAACTTCGATGGCTTCGAAAGACCGGACAAATGCTTGAATGAGTTGCTAGTTTAGAATACAAAACTCGGGCGGGATTGTCGTGGGATACGGAAGAGATGATTCGCTAAATCGACCGAAGAAAAATCTGGTCCAGTAATTCCTCTAGGTGATATTTAAGGAAACAGAAAAGAACGAAGTAGAATGAGGACAAGGACGGAAGGGGTAGCTCCGGGCTGCAAGGATATGCAATCGTCATGTATGAACGGTGCCTCCTCGGTCCGGTCGGCCTCTAACGAAATCCCATCTGGGTGGTAGATCCTTGTCCTGACGACCCCGGCATCGGATATATCATCGCCTCGTCCGCGGCCCGTCGTTGTCTCAGATCGAGTTTTGCGGAAGAGTTCGGTAGCGGGGCGTGCAAGACTCCTCTCATATGTCTCCACACGAGCTGGATCGAGGACTGGCTGAGTTTGTATAGCCATCCCTCGTCATGGACGCAGATCCGGACAGCGGCGTCGACTATCTCGCCCGTCACAGGCTTTTGATCGGCATTCGCTCGTCCCTTTTTTTTCTTGCATGTTAGCTTGTGGAGGGAAATTTTACAACAACGAGCCTTGCCCGAAGAAGTACAGGGCCCTAAGAACGACAAAAAGGATGGGTTGGATTTTGGTGGAATACATACCCGGATGGTATCAAACGTGCATTCCATCAGCCCCTCTCTTGCCGTTTTGAGTGCCTCAGGATCTTTAGGGTCTTGGACCGGAGGTTGCTTCTTGACTGGTTTTCCCCCTGGTTTCCCACCGTCCTTGGTCAAGATGGGGGTGTTGACAGCTGGTACCCCAGCCGGTCGCAGGCGGTTATCACCCAAGGAAGCCGTCGGCGGAGGTAGGCCGTATCTGATCCGAACGTTTCGGCGCACCGTTTCCGCGGTCCTTGCGTCGACCGGCTGGTTCGGATGGTTGTTGGCGCAGTCTAGAACAGCTTGATCGACTTGATATGCATTCGGTTTCTATATGTATCCAGAGCAGGATGTTAGCTGCCATGTTTGCCTGGCGTGACGATCGTTACGGTGAAACGAACCGGTGGAACTCTTCGATTCGCGCAGGCCTGTAAGAGTGAATCTCCCTCCATCTGGAGATTATTGGGTGGATACTGGGGCGTCGGGTGTGCCCAAGCAACCGTCCCAAACAGCAATCCCACCACGACCGAAGATTGAAGAAGATGCATGATGGCGAAGGGAGGGTGAATGGGATAAGCTCGACCGGAATGGAAAGTAGGGTGACGATACTCCTTCCCCCAATTGAAGTCAGATCCCTTCAAGAGTCTGATCCAAGTATGTCGATCATCCGAGGAGAGGTGGGGGACGATGCCCCAGTTTATATATCATCGTGATCAGAGGCTGGAAAGCATGACGGTGTGCCTCCCATGTGGGACACAAAACCCTTCTTTCCTTGCTTGGCAGGCATCGTCTCGTGCTTCGAAACTCGGATTCAAAAAGTTGTACGAATGAATGACCAGAGTTTGCTTCATGCTCGTGCACACATGCGCCTCATGCGCACGGGGGAATACGAAGATCGATCGAGGTGATCTGGACAGGGTGAAGGAACGTGGTCCACAGCGTGGGATGATCTGATCTGACGACTTCGTGTTCGTGATGATCTGCGGAAGGTGCTGCTGTCAACTTAATCCACTTAACCTTATATATACGAGCTCGACGAAGAGGGTTAACGTTAACTTACTCTTGAATCTGGCACGACTGGTGAGGCTGAGGAATGGTATACGAAGACCCCGACTCGTGTTGCGCATGACGATGGTGGGGCAGGAGATAAATAGAGTACCACAAACCGCCATGCCATCTGCTGTCATTCATCTCGCCTTTAAACTCAACCATTATGCTTCTTTTCTCACCCCAGTTCTAGTGACTTCATGCTGTCGCTAAGCTTATTCTTCGTCCTTCCTCTCTAAGCTTTGTTCTTCTGATGAGCGAGTTGACATGGCACGCACGGGTGTGCCAAGTCTGGCTTGCCACGAAGGGACCAAATCTAGAGATGCCGTCCTACATACCTCGCCGTGGACGAATGAATGGAACAGCTCGGCAGTAACCCCTTCATCAACGTTACGAAGAATGAACGTTACGAAGAATGACTTAACCTTCATCACGCTGATCACGGTGATGTAGCCCCCTCTTCCTTCATTTCTGTCTGCCTTTCTCTCTTGGCTTCTTCTTCGGCCATGTTGTCAAGTCTGATCTTGATCATCTGAGCTTCTTGAAGGATCAGAGGATCGTATCCAGCTTCTTTCCGTTTGGCTTTCCAAAACGCCAACTGTTCCTCAGCAGGAATCACGTTATCGCGATCATTAGCGTGGTGGCATTGGATCACAATCGCATCGATCTTCTCGGCTGGCAGCTTCTGGTCGGGACGGGCACGTTGCGATTCCTGAAGAGACAAGTGGACATCAGCCGTGTGTCCCGGGCTGAGGTGCCTTGGAATGA
>QQTW01002527.1_pt1 | contig 13328 bp, 7 predicted proteins | sample 1904831 | NCBI WGS metagenome assembly QQTW01 (sample SAMN09435610, study PRJNA476489) | Subsurface metagenome, whole genome shotgun sequencing project. | reverse complement strand
ATTTCCGATCGGATGGATGGATGGATGGATGGATGGATGGATGGATGGATGGATGGATGGATGAGCTTCTGAATTCATCATGCCTGTTCATTCAGCTTTAAGCCTCCCCCTGTCATGCATGGCATGTGGAGAAAGCGTATTATTTGTTGACCTCTTCTGTTTCACTCATACTAGCGGTTAAGATGAAGGGTCTTGGATGCCCCGAAAGAGTAAATCTGATGTGCATAGCTGAATGAATGGGAGTTTTTCTTAAACTGATGGCCGTCTCAGTGAGAGCTTTTGGTTCGATTTTGCGGAATCCGACAGAGTTCATTGCACGCACTGGGGTTGTGTGTAACACGGGCAGTGGCATGGGCCTGCATGTGGATGATGATTATACTAATCACGTGCAACACAGAGACGGAGAGGGTGGCGCTGGCTTGGAGTGAGTGGGACGCATACTTCAGGGGGACAGGGGACGAAAGAGGCAGGAATCCCGCTTGGGGGAACCTCTCAGGGGTCAGTAAGCAGCGAGGATACTACAGGAGACTAATTGAATGTTGATGTAGAGGAAGAGGGTAAAACACCGATGGAATAGGTAGGATGTTTTTGAGGTGTTTATTCGTGCTCATTCGTTGATGTTAACGTGGGATGTTTTGGGAAATTCGGTGCATATGAGCGTATATAAATACAAGTGTTGCTGATGTATGAGATGCAACGACGACGGCGAAACTGAGAAATACTGATGTATATGGCAAAGTCTAGTAGACATGTATATCGTTGGTTGAAAGGCGTCGGCTATGTTGTCTAATTGCACTCGTGGAGCCTGTACCCGTCCGTTGTCCTTTTGATTGGAGACGCGCAAATAGGCGTGGAGGATTCCGCTTTATATATTGGAAAGGGATGGGTTGGGTTGTGCCTACTATGTCGAGCGCTATGGCGGGTTACTGTATGCTTTAGAAGGCGATGCTGATGACGTTCAGTGACGTCTGCGTTGGGTCGATGTATCCTGGCTCCTCTCACTCCCCTCCTCACCGCTCACATCACTGCTCCTCTTCTGACCTTGGCCTCTGGGTTTATGTATCTGGTTATCACTCCCCTTCCTGACGCTGACAGATGCCCCTTGCCGTTTCAGGTCTATCGTCAAAGGCGTGCTGGCCTTCATCCCCGGAAAATCCTTGGCTGTGAAAACGTCGAACAAATCGCTCTCGATAACCCCGAGAATAGGCGTCGTACTGCCCGTAGGGATCCCCTCCACGACTTGGCTCACCAGAGTAAAACGAAGGCGGTACCGACCCGGCTGCCGGATGGACAGATCAGGGAAGATGAAGAAGCAGCCTAGTCTCGCATTGTCCAAATTCGAAGCCGGTGCAGCTGCGTCGACTCCGCAGAAGGGGGAGGCCATGAGACCGCCCGTCAAACCACGCATTACTCTCTGAGAATCGCGGGTGTCTCCAGCCTGCGTGATATCTACGCCAGATTGGTTGAGAAGCAGACAATGCATGGCATTGTATGGATTTCGAAGGGTGTCGATATCCCCTGTCGAGCGAGGATCAAAATCCTTCAGCGTCAGTTGGACAATGGGCGGCGGATCGACAACTCGGCGGTCTTGGTTGCCCATGCCACAAGCTCGGGCCGCTTCGGGCTGTTGACGGATCGAGAGGTTGTAGCGGCTCGTTCTGGAACACAAGTCAATCTCATACGTCCCGGTACATGTCAGGTGAAGCCCTTACCTGTCGGCCATCTTAGGTGATCGTGGATGAGTTAGAACGTGTTGCAATGGTCGGGAATGGAAGGCTTCGGGGTAAGTGCTATGTGATGGCGTAGCAGAAGTGCCGATTCCAGGCCGGAGAGGTTCAGAGGCCGTTCCATAGTGAGTACTCCTAGGAGGTACGAAAGGATCGATCCTCGGCTGACGATATTGTGGGTTTGGTTGGAGTACCAGCGGGGGCAAAGCAGCCCGCGGTCGATTGGCTGGAGCGGCCATTGCATGCTGATAAAGAGAGGAAGGCTCGGGAAGTTCAAAGGCCCCTTGTGATGTTTGGGTCATGGGTCGGGCCACATGAGGTCCATGAGCAAGAGCGACATCCGATGATGGCCAAGCAGGCTGCCAGGAGCGACCACTGTAGAGATGTTTATCAGGACTGCCTTCTCGAAGTGTGGTTTCGGAAGGTACAGGCTAGTCCGAGGAGAGAGTTGAACGTACCTTGGCTGAAGAGAATTGGGCGAGCATGTGGCCGGCGGGTGTTTTGTGTTCACAGATGGCGTATGGAAAGGCAGTGAGCCAAAGGATGGCAAGCGTTCATCGGCCCTCGCATGGGTTGTAAGAGGATCGGTAGGGTGCGTGGAAGTTGGGATTCGTGAGGACATGAGGCTTCGGTAGGGGTGATGGATTATCACCCGCGCTCATTTGGATCTCCACGTCTTCGTCTTTTGTCCTTTGCCTTTCTCGACTCGAAGCCCTTCGATGACGCTTATGCCTGGCTTCGAAGTTGCACGGTATTGTCCGCCAGTATCATGGCAGAACAAATGCCGGGAGCAAAAAGGCCAGGGGAGGGAAGGGTGATGTATGGGAAGCAGCAGCATTTAGCAACAACGTGTACCCGCAACACAGTCCAAAGCCCCACAGGCCAAGAAGACGGACAGTATGCGAGGACATCTAAGCACAGCTCGACAAGAGAGACGGCAATGAATGGTGGTGGGGATGCCACTACAAATTGGGCTGTCCAAAGACAGAAGGGAGGATGAAGAAAGACGTGATAGTTCGCTTAGAGGCTCATAGCTAATACATTGGGAAATTGGGGGGAAATGGGCCTGGGGCCGACTAGATCGATGTGTAACTCTTGCTTACGACTTCCTCAGTCCTCAGGCCTCAATCCCCCCACAAGCTAGGAAATGTTCTACGAGTCTTCTACTCGTACCATTCCACTCTACCGCAAAGCTTTGATTCAATCTAGGCACTTTGTTTGGACCTTCTCCAACGTTCTCGCATTCAATTCGATGTTGATCCCACCTTTCCTAATCTTTTCCGAGTCGCTTTCTTACCAATTGGTTTCTAAGTTTTAGGAGTGGAGTTTATCAACACCTGCTTTGTATACGTTGAGTTGATAGATCGTCGATGGAGCATTTGATGGCGCACCTATTATTGAAATCCGGGTACGCTTATGCACGCATTAATGCAGGCCCTGATGCAGCAACCAACTACTTTCGTCTTAGCTTCGTCGGCTCGCAGTCAATTCAGCCTCCGACTTGGCGTCCTTATCCATCTCTGCTCGTCGGTAACAAAACCCTCAATTGGCTTCCACTCTTAACTCCCTCATACCTGCATCAATCTGATCCTGGCTGGAATCGTCAAACGGCTCCACCTGAGGAAACCTCGCACACCGAGGCTGAGCATCTCACTCAAGCACACACGACCAAGACCTTCGCTTACTTTCAACGCATTCGTATCTGGTCTTGAAGTCCCCTGTGGTAATGTGTAATCTCCATTGCAACTATGCATGGCTATAGTTTTACTCTCTCTGCTTTAACTGTGACTCCCTGATCACGCCGTGGGGTCCGCGTCACTTACGCACGCCAAGATCCATCTCTCTCAGGCAGCTTCTGGACTTCTTCCTATGCAGAAACTGTTGATCGGGCCATTCTCTCCCTGCAGGTGTCATTCCCACACAGAAGCCAGAAGCAAGAAGCGACAGGCATTGGCCGGTTAGTGCCGAATCAAAAGCGAAAAGCAGCCACACCTCGACGACCGGCCGGCAAAAGAAGCTCCTTGGCTCGACCTGCACGATAGGTTGAGGAAGGAGGACCCACGGTATCTTTTGACAACTAGAGCCATCTTCTGGTATCCAACGGTCTGATGCACCCTCACCAGTTTAGTACGCACTGGAACCGAACCCGGAGCGACTCCCAACCACCAAGACAACGATCAGGGATGACATATACCTATTTTGCTGAGGCATACTCATGACAAGCTTCAGTTCATGCTTGTTCTTGGTGTACGCATTACATTCCCCCACCATCTTAGTCGCAGTGGGCGGTAGACGATGGAAAGAAATGCATGACGTGCTTTCAATGCCGGAATGGAAGCCTGCTGCCTACCATGTATCTGCTCAAGCAACATAAAGCCTTCACTAAAGTTCGCTGCAGGATAATTGAGCTTCTTTTCCGGTGCTCGACCTAAGCACCGGGCAAAGCACGCGGCAACCGACATGACCGGGAGTCGGTAGTTGACAACTTGAACCAGGCGCACAGAACGCTATCGGTAAGCTATTCATGCACGTTTACATAACTCTCCCTCGCGGAGGCGAACACCAAATCACCCCTCTCAACGTAGGTCAGTGCTTAGCTTCCAAGCTTCATGGGTTAGCCCGGGACCCCTTGCACCCGCTTCAGCGCCCATCTACGAAGTACGGATTTGTTCCGGTAGTGGGCCGATCCAGTTTTCGACATATGGGTTCCCAGCACCCGGGAGACTCAGTTGCGGCGCGCCAAACCATTCCCTTGGGATGGTTGCCGTACCGTCGGAACGCACCACCACTGTCAGACTTGCACAAGTCCGCCTTTGTCGGCATATCTTAGCCAATGAGCGCTCGCAGCCGCTGCACCCGTACCCAAAACCCAGAACGTTGGATTGTGGCTTCCGGACATGCTCGCATATCCTCATGCTTGGACGAGGCGCGATGACAGCTCCCAGCTGAGCGTGGCTTTCTGGCCTGCATCATGGGTATTCGGAAGCAGAGGTGTGGCAAGTGCATCTGACTCGCAGTGCTAGTGGTTGCGGAAAACAAGGTCTGGCACGCTTCTAACGAAACCACCAGTGAGCGTTGGGTAAGTTTGGTGTTTGCGAAGAAAGACAAGCTTGGGAGATACACGTAGTGTGCTCTTAAAGGCTAGGAGAGCCTTTTTTCCAGCTGCAGTACAAGATGGACGCAGGCAAGCCACTCGGAACATTCAACTTGGCTCGCTTAGCTGCCACGTTTTTTTTCCTGCAGAAGAACCGAAACTTTGACCGGATATGGCACAGAGGCCCACGTGGAAACCGATAGTCTAGGCCGCCTCATGCATTCCGGGCACGCTCCCAGAGATCTAAGCGCCACTTGGAACGTACAAGGAGCTCGGACTGAACTGTCTTAACCGTCTAAGCCTTTGATGAACGATCGCATTGGATATCCATATTGGGCCAGGCATCAGCATGGAGCCGATTGCCTGAGGAGCTGCTTGCCTGAGGAGTTACAAGCTAAGGTAAAGCAACGTTCATGTTCATTATCGGCATCCACTACACATGGGAAGCACGGAAGTGCGCAGCCATCGACGACGGTAGACAGGTTCGTAATGAGACGGAATCGTTCCGCCCTGATCTGGAATCAATGTGGTCCAGATTCTCCTGCTTTGATCATCCAAGATCCAAGCACACACATCAATCGTGGCCCTACTATACACGATCCTTTCAGGGCCAAGCGGCCGCCACTGATAATACGGTAGAAGCTCAATATGGCCAATGGGGCCTCGTACAGATTATTGTCCCTGCCACAGCCTTTACGTCCAGCAAGGCAAGCACCTTTGGGAGGCCAAGTGCGGTATGCGCCGGCGAACTTCTTTGATCTTGGGGCTGAGAAATTGAGCTCTTCGGCTCCTTTTCTTTCCTCCCTTAACGCCGTCAACTGGATGATGCGCGAGGTCAATTTCTGCTCCAATTCTAGGAGAACGGGAACAGGGTCCTTTCGCTCCTTTTGCTGCGATCCACCCTCTTTCGTACTTTTGGCTTTATCCATTCTGTCATTCCTGTCGGTCCCTCATCTCCTTGTGAAGTTTCTTGATGATGGCCATCACCCTTCATGTGCAGTGCGCCTCGCCACACCAAGGGGTGGAAGAAGTGAACATCCGTGGTGTCGGTGACAGCAGCCTCCGTCGCCCGTGGTGGTCCGTTACGAACGCTATGCATTCGATGTGTCGATTTGATTTCACCGACTTCCTACCTATGCATGCAGGCAAGGAAGTGGTTGGGCCACGCACGTCACAATGATTTGCAGGATATTCAGTTTTGTCGCCCAATGACCGTGGGGCCGGCCCTAGGGGTCTTCTGCCTCTTTGTTGGGGAATGGAGATCCTGTGGCTGGGTAATGTACTCTGCAAAGACGATGCGATTGGGAATCTCAATGCGCGTGTCCTATCTGCGTGATCAACGGTAAAAGCATGCCTCCGACCGCGGCCGCCACGAGCTTCGAACTCCTCCCTTCTTTTGCCTGCCGTGTGTCCCTTCTGTGGCCGCCATCAAGGTAGCCGTTGCCAAATCCCTCATCCGGGGCACTGGCGGTATCCACTTCTTGCATCGTATGCATGGCTACATATCTTCAAACCTTCCGTCAGCGCATTTTGGCGGAGGATGGAAAAGCATGACTTACAGGAATGTCCCCCCAGAGAATAACAACAGTACGCCCGTCCACCACCTCGTATGCATTTCGTCCCCGCCCCCACCGCCAAGCGCGCGAACCACAATCCAGGTTCCCACGGCTCCTGCCGGCGCTGCGAGACTGAACACCACCAGATGCGCCCTCGCACCCCTTTTTCCGAGCCCCTGCTTCAGCAGCACGCTCGTCAGTCCGAACGCTGCGGGCGCCTTATGGATCATGATTGCCAAGAAGATGATGAAGCCCAGAGAAGTGCTCCCGCCAGAGGAATGAGATGCGCCTAGGGCGATGCCGTCAGCGGCGGCATGGATGACCAGTCCGAGAGTGGTGGAGAAGGAGCGCTGAGCTGACGGCATTTGGAGGGCAGAAGGGGGGGAAGAGGAAAGATCGGACAGGGAGTATATGTTCTGGCTTTGTCGTGGAGCAGCGGACGGGGCGAGTAGGGGGAGGGTATCGAGGAGGTACATGAGGATGAAACCGAAGATCAGCGATATCCCTACCCATGCATGTGGGGTCCGGTCGCTGGGTTGGGGAGCTGGTGTCGACGAAGGTGGATGCAGCGGGGATGTGGACGACGACGGTGAGGCGGCAGAGGGAGGTGATTCTCCCATGATGCCGATTTCGCCCGGGGCGGTCGGCGTTCGAGGAGGTTCATTGGAGGAGGCGGGGTCGACGGAGACGCTGTCGGGGAGGACTGGGCCGGGCATGGAATTAATCATGTTTTCGGGTTCGGATTCATCGCGGCGTTCTGATGCTGGTGCACCAGGTTGGTTGTGCCATCGGACGTCGAGGGATTCCGCCACGTGAGCTCTTCTTGTATGCTTGTGAGATGTGATGCTGGCGCTGTAGAGGGTATCGACGCCTTCTGGGATGATGACGATTAACGAAGTGCCAACTAGGACGCCCATGCCGATGGTTGAGATAAGTTGGAGCCGCGATTGCGAGAGGGAGAAGGAGAGGGGGAGGGAGCCGGCGAGAAAGGACCTGCGAAGTGTTAGCGAAGGGCCATTGAGCGCTAGAGAAGGAAGATGTATACGCAATGGCCATGAGCGTGCTCAAGGTGAGCAGCATGAACAGTCCGTCCAACATGTTGAGATTTCAACCCCTTGCGCGATCAGGGCAGTTGACTGAGGGGATTACTGTTTGGACTCGAGCTAGGATGGCGGATGCTGATGCGTTCGGAGAATGCTTCGCGTCTCCTCCATTGATGCTTTCGCTCAATGGCAAGCAATTACTGTAGTCTCATCTCGACTCAGGTCGTTCTTGCCAACCGTCAAGAAAGAATGTACGGAGTAAGAAGTAACCAGTCACTCAGATCCAGCCCTACCGGCATGTGCCTATCCGATTCGGGACTGGTGCAAACGACAAGGCTGTTGAGGCTGCCAGGGGTTCTTTTTCGCTTGGGTGAAATGTTTCGACTACTTCTTAATCTTTTCCAACGACCTCAAATAAAAAGAAATCTTCCATCTCGGAACCTGTTGTTCCGACGTAAGCGGTGGTAATCGGAAACTCACTCATTAGCACGCGATGTTGCACGTGTTTCCCGACGGCCGGCCGCCCATGGGAGGAATGGCTGTCTCTTCCCTGGCAATGGCCGCCCAAGAGCATGGTAGAATACGCTGGTCAAAGCACCCGGGGGAAGTTGTAGAAGAATGAATGGCTGATATCAGTGGCGTACGCTATTGCAGTTGCAAATCGGCTTTAAAATTTCTATACACATTTGTCAAGTTTTCTTTCCGGCTCGAGCAAGTCTGGTAATGCTGCTCGAACTGAGATGGTTCAGGTAGGTACCTCTAGGTACCTCGACATTCAGGGACATGAGTCCCAAAGTTATTGTCACTCTCTCTGCTTTTCTTGTCGTCCAATGCGTCTGCCGAAGGATCATCTCATTGACATTTTCCCTGTCTATTCAACTTTTGACTGCTGTCTCTCCATTGAATCGGTCACGATCAAATCTCTATATCATTACACCTGACATATGTCACTCCCTCTCATGCCTGTCCACTCAGATGAGGCCCCTGGTCCTATTCATCCGAGCTTCTCAAACCACTCTCGTCAGTTGCCCATTCCCACAAGCGACCCACGGGCACACTCCGTTTCCACGCAAAGGCCATATCACTCTCACACAGTTACGTTTCCAAGCGTACCAGCTCCGAATGGCTTCTCCTCATGGAACGACCCTGTGGGAATTAGTCAGTCCTTTGCTGGCACGTCTCATAGCCTGGCAACTTACTATCCGACATTTGACCACGAACCGCTCCGCCATGCTCCATCCCATCCTGGATTTGTGTCTAACGATACGACTAACGTCGCGATTAACCCACTCCCAACTTCTTTGATAGCGAGCAATGGCTGTGGGAATGGGATGCCAATACATGCCCTATTGAATGATCCTTCCGTGGCATTGGCGTCACAGGATCTGCCCTTGACACGGGGAAGGCAATCGATGAACGTATCACCTCAAGTCGTTCTTCGCCCAGCGGAAAGTGAGGCTGAGAATCCGGTGGAAGCTTTGTCTAACATTAACGCGCAAGCCTCCAAATACTTCAGCAAAGATACTAAAGCCCAGCAAGACAGATTTCCAAGGGATTGTCAACCTTTTATCATCAGCGCTCGAGAGTATCTCCGCCGACACCGCAATCTGAGCCATGTACATACTTCCGCCGCGATTTTCACTCATTTCTGCCGTCCATCATTGGCCGAGAAACCTGCTGACCGGCATTATCACGAGCCCCGCCTGCTCCTGCTACAGCGTCTGGCTGATGATTCCGAAGCTGCCAATTGCTGGGAGCTCCCAGGTGGCTCTGTAGGGAACCAGGACCAGTCCATTCTCCACGGCCTAGCTCGGGAGATCTGGCAACTGACGAACCTCACAACTTCTTGGGTCCTTCGTCAAGTTGGCGGAGGCGACTTCTCCGCGTCCGGCTGGGGTAGGTTCCTCTTCGAGGTCCATTGCGACGAAATCACCGAACGCTCAAACTATCACGCATTCTCGGATGCGGCAAACTTCCACGACTTTGTCGACGGCATTCCGGTGAGAGTATCAAGGGCACATCAAGCCTGGTCGTGGGTGACGAAGAATGGGGTTCAGTTGATGCTGGACGGGCAGGCCGGTGCCAGCTTCGTGAACGGCAACGAGGGCGGCAGGGCTCTCGCCGCCTTCGAAGCAAGGGAGAACCAAGGCATGCCTGTGGTGGAAAGCGGCGGCAGCGGGCCACAAGGTCCAGACCCGCCAGCTCCTCGAGCCGGACAAGTTCCTCGACCCAGACCAGATCGTGTAGCAGCGGCAAATCCTGCAGACCGGGCAATCCGTACAGACACGTCAAATCGCCTAGGTTTGCCGACACCACGGACTACCCCAGTCGTTCCAGGCGTGCCGCATCCTCTTTCCCAAACGGGCCGAACGCGCGAAGCCGGTCACAATCCTCGAAGGCGAAGTCGAGAGGTCTTTGAGAGGGATCGATAATGTTACTGACGAACCATTGTAGCTGGCTCACAGGACCGTCGCGGACTCAGCCTTACGACGGAATCCAACATGACGAGCGGCGGCATACCGAAAGAATATCATCACACGGATAAGTATCGGCAGTGGATTGTCGAGTATTACTATATGTTTTTAACGTAGTTTGGCAGGCATGGAATACCGGACGTCCTTTCCCATCCGAGGCCGGACCAAGCGGCAGCCAGCTAATATACATAAATGTTCATGTACAGGTTTCAGAGGTGAACGGAATCGGACAAGAATTTTATCGGTCCAGCTATTTGCGGAACGCCAACCCCATATGCGCAGGACTCAACGTGCCTACCTGTACAGACCAAGATTTCAAGTATCTACGTTCGTTAATCGAAGGTGTGATCGTGATCCACCCTCCACTGATCCCCTTCCTTCAACCCTGCTCCCTTGATATCGCATCCCTTGTGTCCCCATTTCTCCTCATTGATCTTCGTGCCCACCTCTATCGTCATCTGCAACGCCTTCTCAAACCCATCCGGGTCGTAGTAGTAAGGTTCCCCCTCGCCTCCGTTCTGCCTCAGCTGCCAAGAATTCCTGTACTTGTCATCCCTCTTATCCTGCTGGATCTGCTCAAGCGTGGCAGCGAGTTTTGTGAACCCTTCGCCGCCCCTCTCGTCTTCTTCCGTGCTTTCCAGGTAGGATTTGTTAGGCGAGGAGGTGGTGGAGTTGTTGTAGGACCTTGCTGTGCGGTCGCGCGTGTCCCGGCTTTCCGCTTTCGTTGCCTTCGGTCGCCGCCGGAAGAGTATCTCGAGGTCTTCAAGCGAGGTGGTGACGTCGTAGACCATGCCCGCGTCCTGCACCGGCTGCGCTACGTTGTTCATGGCGAGCCGGGAGTACATGTCGCAATCGGTGCCGTAGTAGCCGACCATGGTGTCCCAGCCCCCCAAATCCGAAAAGGTCTTCACGTTGACGAGGGAAAGCCAGTCGTAGGCGAAGAACTGGATGCCCCACTCTTGCTTGTGGCCCTCGTCGTCGACGAGGTAGTCCGGCTGCTGCGTCTCCCGGATGACGTCCACGGCGTGCATGTAGAGGGACTTGAAGGGCTCCCGGTCCTCGTGCGAATGCACCGCGACGTCCATGTGCGACCAGAAGTAGTAGCTCAGGCTGTTGTTGATGGCTTCGGAGAGGTAGAGGTTCTGCAGCTGCGCGAACGTTTGCAGGGAAGGCGTCGTGATGACGTTGACGCCGAGGAGGGACGTGAGCCGGTGGTAATCCAGGTAGAAGGGGTTTTGGATCGTGAGCAGGCCGCGCTTGTTGGCGTCCATGGTGCCGGTGTTCTCGACCACGTAGATGTCCTCTGGCGGCCAGCCGGCGGCGATGTAGCTGACGACGGCCTGCTGCAGGAGCGGCCAGAACCGCGTGAACCCGATGTAGAGGCGCGTTTTCTCCGGGACGTGCTCCTCGGGCGGGCGGTTCCACGATGGCACGGGGGGGAGGTCGGAGCGCGACTTGGCTGTTGCGGCGAGAGGGAAGTATTCGGGCAGGGGAGGGGCGATCTTGCGGTCGGCGAGGTCTTTGTAAAAGGGTCCTTTTGGGGGTTCTGGGGGATGGACATCTTCGGGGTGGGGCTGCGCTTCGTGCGCGATGGAGAGGCGGAGGAAGTAGAGGGATACGGCGCCCAGAGCGAGGACGAGGGGGAGGAAGACCCAGCGGGAGCGTAGGGAGACGGCCATTTTTTTGCCAGGAGGTCCGTTTGGGGGAGGAATGCTGGGGGCGCTGAGTAGGAATGCTGCTAAAGTTTGGGCTGCATCATCTGTACTGTTGTAGGGAGAGATCCATGGTTCTCTGGCCCTTCTTCCTTCCAAAGGGTGTCGAGAGTCTCCCCAAGGCTGTGTCGGCGACTGTTCATTTGCTTTCTGGCAGGGTCTGATCCTCTGATGTTCAGGGAGTGAGATAGGGCCAATAGGAGAGAAAACCGAATACGAAATATGGGAGATCGACAGCCAAGGATTTTTTTATTTCTATCACTGCGCACGTTGCTTGATCAGATCTGCTCTCTTTCAACGTGGTCACTCATCTTTCTTCTGAATCTCCTCTGCTCTTTTGCTCTTGGCCCATTGTTTGGGTGTATATAAGGTGCAGCCTGCTGGCAAACGGTTGGTGGCAATGTCTTTCGTCTCCTTTCACTGTCGTGGCAGCCACCATCTCGATCTCTTCGTAGTGTGACGGGCCCGCTTCAGTGACATTCGTCGACCTCTTCTTGCTGAGCTTCTTCGGCTCGTAGGTGACTGGCTGCTTGAGAATTCCTTTTGGGTTGTAGGTGGCTGGCTGTTGCTTGACAGTAGCCTTCTTTGCCCCTTTTCCCCCTTTCGCCGCCTTTGTCCCCTTTGGCTCGTCAGTCCCAAGCTTCTGCCGCTCCTCCGGTTTCAAGAGCCTCGTCAGCCCTGATCTACCCCTGTCGAATCCAGCCAAAAGCATATGGCCATGCTCGTAAGTTTCTACCTCCCACAACCCTTGCTCCTCGCCCTTCAACATGTACTCCTTCAAGGACATGCCATCTATCTTCACCCCCAGAGCACTCTCATTGTCAGTGAATCGGACCCTGTTCCAAGCGTCAGTCCTGGACCTACCAAGCCTAGAGGCAATAGCATACGATAGATTCACCACGCGGTAGTCCCCGACGTGCGGTCTGAAGTGGAGTTCGCATCTCAGTATCTCTGGGTTGTTGCGGTGGAAGGAATGGACGAGGTTTGTGATGAGGATGAGTGCCCGCGGCTGGTGAGGGGAGATGCGTAGCACGGTGAAGACGTCGGTATAGTACCTTGATTTGTCCTGGTGTGGCGGCACTCCAAACTGGCGCTGCAGGTACTGATAGGCGGCCGCCGGTAGTGCCTTCTTGAGCCAGGTCATCTTGTCTGGTTTACTTGTGGTGGTGGTGGTGAGTGGTTTGGTTATCAAGAACAGTGAGTGCGGGAGCTAGCTCCATTGTGCTGTGCACTGTGATGTCTCTTGCAATGTCGGCCGCTTCACCAGACTGTTGACTCTCCTTTCGTTTGCCCACGCAAGCCAAACTCCACTCTTTGGCCATCATCTACAGTTGCCAGCACCTACGGGATACGAGAGCCATTGCTAACGATACGGATGACCAGCAAACCGATAGATCGGATACAAGCACCTCCAGTTGAAAAGAAAACGGCGCAGCATGCTAGAGACCATGCTGGCCCTGCCAATTGCCATGTCAAACAGTCTTACCTGGATGATACAAGGAGAACGCTGTCATCAGCAAGCGAAATTGAGGATATACGAAACGGTACAACGATATGCTCAGAAGTGATTTGAACGGCAAAGATTAAGAAGATTTAGAAAAGAAGAGGAAAGGAGAAAAGGGGATTGTGGCTGCCACGACAGTGAAAGGAGACGAAAGACATTGCCACCAACCGTTTGCCAGCAGGCTGCACCTTATATACACCCAAACAATGGGCCAAGAG
>QQTW01002526.1_pt1 | contig 13332 bp, 15 predicted proteins | sample 1904831 | NCBI WGS metagenome assembly QQTW01 (sample SAMN09435610, study PRJNA476489) | Subsurface metagenome, whole genome shotgun sequencing project. | reverse complement strand
CTAATGCTTTAATATCTGGTTGGCGCAAGCTTTCATCAAATCTGGCAATTAAAGACCGAAGCAGAAGTTACTCACTTCTTTAAACAAGCTTTTCCTCATCTCCCCCTCGATCAAATTATTTCTCCTGAAGAAATAGCCAGATTTACATCCAGTGATGGGGGTAAGTTTCCCATTCCTCAATATTGTTCTGGACTATATCAAATTTGGGGACAACCTCAAGACGACCAAGGAACAGCCGTAGTTTTACTTGGAGATGCAGTTCATTGTTTTCCTCCTGATATCGGACAAGGAGTTAATTCTACATGAGATTTTGGCAGAGACTCAAGATAATCTCTCTCAAGCACTTCCTCGCTATGAAAGCTTGCGCCAACCAGATATTAAAGCATTAGTCCGCCTAGTACAAATTAGTTATCCTTGGCAATATAATCAAGACCCTTTACAAAAAAGATTATGGACAATTAACTTTCTTCTACGTTTTCTCTTGAATCGCGTATTTCCTTTCTTATTTAACCCTCATTCCTTCTTAATGATTCAAAATCACGAACTATCTTACTCAGAAATTCTTGCTAAAAGCAACAGAACTACTCAAGTATTATCGATTTTGGGAGGGTTGATTATATTGACTTTACTGTTAAATCTTCTGACTTAGAGGCTACAGCCACAATTGCCTTTGCACGGGAAGGCGCTAAAGTCATGTTTTGTGGGCGGCGTGAGAATTTAGGCAAAGCAGCAATGGTGCTGTGGCTGGCATCGGAGAGCGCTTCCTACGTGTCGGGAGGGCAATTCAGCGTTGATGGCGGCGGACTTGGGTAAATACGATGCTTTTCGTGAGGCGGGCGGCAATTTCATCGACCAGGAGATCTAAGTAACCTCTTGAGTTCTTCCACCGAAACAGAGTAAGTTAGCTAGCATCCACCCCTAACTATCCTGTTGCTGTCTCGCAATGACTAACCTTAGCGTCAATCTAAATCGGGTTGCTCTCCTGAGAAATTCCCGAAATATCGGCATACCAAGTGTGACCACAAGCGCGAGAATAGTCCTAGAAGCAGGAGCATATGGCATCACGGTACATCCTCGTCCTGATCAGCGACATATCCGCCCCGATGATGTAGATGACTTGGCAGAATTGCTAGCCACTGAATTTAGCGGTGCTGAATACAATATTGAGGGCAATCCTTTTCAGCCACCATTTATGGAAATTGTGTGTCGGGTCAAGCCTACGCAGTGTACATTAGTTCCTGATTCACCCGATGCGTTCACTTCGGATCATGGCTGGAATGTTGCTGAAGAGGCAGAGCGTCTCATTCCCATCATTCAACAACTTAAAGCGCATCAAATTCGTGTCAGCTTGTTTATGGATGCTGATCCGCATCAAATGGAACTGGCTAAAAAGATTGGGGCTGACCGAGTTGAGTTATACACCGAGCCTTACGCGACTGCATTTCGTGAAGGGCGGGTAGAAACTGTATTTCCCAACTATGCTCAAGCAGCTCTTGCCGCTCAATCTCAAGGGTTAGGCGTTAATGCAGGACATGATCTGAATTTAGAAAACCTCAGTAAATTCTGCTTGATTCCTAATATTCTAGAGGTTTCCATCGGTCATGCCTTGATAGCTGATGCTCTAGAAATGGGACTCTCCAACGCAGTCAAAGCTTATTTAAATATTCTTACCTCATGATCTGGAAGTAGTTGCTTTAACCGTTTGGGAACGCAGTGATCGAGCAAGATTTTCAAGGCTGTGTTAACCCATTAAGAAGACGTTCTAGAGCCAGATGCAACACTGCTACAGCTTGCTCACGGGTAACACCTTCAAAGTCATTGAGAATGGAGCGCGGGAAGCACAAAGACTTACCTCGTCAAGGCGATTTGGGCAAAATGAAAACGGAGTGGGAGAATCTCGCGCTGTGGCTACTTAGCGATCCGTGCATTTACTGGCAATGAGCCGTCTTTGCGTGGCCCTTCGATCCGAATCGGCTGTGCGATGTCCACTGGACCCTTGATAGTGATCTGTAGACGGGAGATGGTTTCGCCAGCTTGTTCGACCGATTCAGCATGCTTGCCAACGGTGTTGGTCAAGCCGACGACTGCTGCTTGTATTGGCACGCCTGCCGCCGCTCCGGCTTGTTCAACTGACTTGGCGTGAGTTCGAACGGACGCATCGAGGTGGAGCATTGCGTCATTCAACGCCGACTGGATGCCTAAGACGAGGATGATGCTGGCGATGATGATGCCGGCGGCGAAGACGGCGGCGGCTAAAACAATGTTACCTTTCATAGGGTGGCTAGCGAGGGTTTGAGGTCGTCGTGAGAGGGTACCGTGCTGTCGCGCGGGTTGTGATGGAAAAATAGCTGTTGTGTTGCAAAAACTTTTTGAGAACGAATGTTCCTACCAGTGAGGAGACAATTATGCAGCCACAAAGCAAATAAAGAGCGCAAAAGAGTGACAGAAGACGAGAGGTAAGGCTTAAGTAACTTATTAATAAGTCATCACTATCCCACAGAGGGAGGAAAAAGTACTTCTAGTATTGCTAATATTCATTTTACGTAGGGTAATTTCAAAGCTTGGAAAGACTTAGGAGTCCTATAGGTCAACCAAAAATCAAACAAACTCAACCAGCAAGTGTGGGTTGGCACTCTAAAGAAGAACCTACAGTTAAGGACAGAAAATTAACTATGAATTCAGACGACGTAATTGCCGATAAGCCTTAATCGGTTGAGGAAAAGGCAAAGCCGGTGGCTGTAGATTCACATTACATTATAGGTGATTGGCTCAGAGTACCTACTTTATTGTGGAATACCCCAATGGTGAAGGAAAGGCACTCCACCATGTCAGCGATGCTAATAAAATCTCTGACATTGTTTGGTTGGATCGAGTTGATGAGACAAAATGCAGATGCAGCCTGACCAAGTTTTGATGCTCAGTTATACACCCTACGATATCAAATCTGCTAGTGGTGTGGGAGTTGGCCTGATTGCCGCAGCGCTGCGGCGGTTTTGACGATGTCCTCGCTAGCTGAAGCTAAGGCGATCTACGATCACCCCGCTGATTTACTAGCTCACTACGCTGATTCTCCCCTCTCGCAACCATAACCAATAGGAGTCCAATAGTGACCGATAAAGCAACTAAGCCCAGCAATCACCTCATAGAGATTAAACAATACGGTCAAAGCATCTGGATGGATAATTTGACCCGTGATCTAATTCAGTCCGGTGAACTCAAAGCTCTGGTAGAGAATGGAGGGATCGCAGGTAGATAAGCTGAATAACCAGGAGTCTGACGGCATTGGATATTCATCTGGCTACTTATTACTCTTTTTCCGGCGTTAGATTGCCAATATATTACAGTAAGGCACTGCCCACCCTGTAAAAAGCGAGATATTTAGGTAATCTGACGGCAGAAAGTAAGCTAAGCCTTTAAGCATAGTGTTCCTACAGCCCTACTACGTAATTGGACCATCAGGAGATAGCAAGTATGCAAGATTATACATGTACAGTCTGCGGATATGTATATAACCAAGAGGAGGGCGATCCCGATTCTGGAATAGAACCAGGAACCCCTTTTGGGGATATACCAGAGGACTGGATATGTCCTATTTGCGGAGCTACAAAAGAGCAGTTTGAACCGCAGTAACTAAGAAAATAACTATGTACAGTTCGTAGAAACCAACTGCCCAGCTTAGTCATGATTAAACAAAGCAATTCACTTTTCTTGCACAGTCAAGAATAATTAATCTGCAATCTTGTCCGCGAGACTTGCTTTGGTCTCCTGAAGCTGAGCCGCAAGTTGCTCTAGGTTTTCATCGTTAAGACATTGGCGTACTTTAGGAAAGTGTCTTGCTCCCTGAAATTATAGTATAAAGTAGTGCAGCGGCGAAAAGAGACTTAAGTAGCTAACCAGAATTAAACTTAAAACGCTCCAGGGTGTATCTACCGATAATACTTCGTGCTTTCATGCCATCCATCACAGCGATGGCTAAATCGTATTCATCCTCAAACATCTGTCCTGCAATTTCATGGGTTTTGAGCTGATGCAGAACCTGACTTTTCCCGACAAGTCTTCAAACCCTTATAGAGATCAGTCTGGGGTAAAGTCAGTTAATCGGCTGTTGAGGAGACTTATCCTAGCAAGTTGTGCCAGCCAGAATTTTGCTAAAGTGTTAACTGTGGCGATGGCAATTGAAGCATTAACACGCTTAGGTGGCTACCTGGAGCATAGACGAAAAACACCTATTGGCATACAGGTACTTTGGAGAGGTTGGCTCAAGTTGGCATCCCTTTGTGAAGGCTGGCAACTAGCTACTCAGACTTAACGGGAAAAGTCAGATGCAGAACTAGGGCGGCGTCTAGGCGATAAGTTAGTTAAGGTTTGGCGCACAGGGGGTGAAGAGGCTTGGGTCTTAATCCATTTGGAAGTTCAGAGTCAGGGCGAGCGCCCCACGCTCACAGACATCAGCGCTGGCTCTAAAGGAGCCCTCCAGGTAATCCTCAACCTGACAACTTTGGAGAAAACTGGTGCTTTTCAAGGAGTTTAAATACTTGATCCAGACCTACAACGCTAAACGAGAGCTACATCTGGTAATGCTTTATCTTGTCGTGGGATTTTTAAAGAGTCCCTTGGAGTTTTCGTGTTTACCGTGGTAAGGATACCCCTCCCCAGTAGAACTGTGTAACTTGGTGCAAAATTGGAGGAAAAGACATATAATTATTTATATTGAACGTTTAATATACTTTAAACCTCTGTGCCCAAGATTGTTGATCGCGACCAGTACCGTAAAGAACTAATTGAAAAAAGTTTTGACCTGTTCGCTGAGAAGGGGTATGCCTCCATTACCATGCGAGAGATTGCTCAAGGGTTAGGCGTCTCTACCGGCACCTTATACCACTACTTCCCTAGTAAAGAGGCTTTGTTTTTGCAGTTGATGGAGGAGTTAACGCAGCAGGACATTCTCAATTTTTATGCTATGGCAGGGGATGCTGAAACCCTGCCGGAGCGGCTTGAAACTGTCATTAGTTTCCTGTCTAAAAATGAAGACTACTTCATCAAGCAAATTCTGCTCTCGGCTGACTTCTACCAACAAAAAGATCGAGTGGAAATGCACAATAACGAGATCTTGCGGAGAGCATCTGAGCAAACAACACAGGCGCTTTCAGATTACTTGCAGATTCACGACCCAGCCATTATTGACTTCATTTGCTGTTGGATGCAAGGTTTAATTCTGGGACGACTGTTCGAAGGCGAAAGGATTTCTTTTGCTAGGCAGGGTGAGTTACTGAAAAAGATGATAATGGCTTATTTGCAAGCGGAAGGATAGCTACGTGTGGGTATGCGGCTCACTATGGAACGTCAAATACTACTCAAAAAGGAAAGAAGATATGTCATCTGGAGTCATCTCAAAACCTGGAAATCGCGCTTTTGTTGGGTTAATCTTTGCCGCAACGGTTGTTACAGGTGGCATTGCCATTTACGGAGTCTCTAACTCTGAATTGGTGAGTCAATCACCTCAGCCCACAATGCCTACCATAAAGAAGATTACGGCGCTGGGGCATTTAGAGCCAGAATCAGAAGTCATTCATTTGTCCGCTCCACAGGCATTAGATGGCGATCGCGTTGCTCAACTGCTGGTTAAGGAAGGAGAGCAAGTCAAAGTAGGACAAGTGGTAGCAATTCTGGATTCCAGCTCTCGCTTGCAAGATGCTCTGCTCGAAGCTCAAGCACAAGTGAGAGTAACGCAGTCAAAGCTGGCTCAAGTGAGAGCTGGTGCAAAAACTGGAGAAATTGGCGCACAAGCCGCCCAAGTCGCTCGGTTTCAGGCAGAATTACGGGGAGAAGTCTCTACACAAAAGGCAACCATTGCCCGTTGGCAGTCAGAAGTGAACAATGCCCGTGCGGAATATGACCGCTATCAGTCCCTCTATCAGGAAGGCGCAATCTCTGCTTCTCAATACGACCAAAAGCGACTTGCACTGGAAACTGACCTTGCACAACTTAACGAAGCTAAAGCCAACCAGAATCGTACAGCAGATATGCTACAAGCACAAATCAATGAAGCCAGAGCTACTCTCAACCAAATCGCCGAGGTGCGTCCTGTTGATGTGCTATCAGCACAAACAGAGGTTGAGCGAGCGCTCGCAGCAGCTAAACGGGCACAAACCGAATTGGAGCAGGCGTACATTCGAACCCCGATGGCAGGTCAAATCCTCAAAATTCATACACAAGAAGGTGAACAAATCGGCGGCAGCGACAGCAACGATGGAATTGCTGATCTAGGGCAAACCGAGCGCATGGTTGTGGTGGCAGAGGTTTATCAAACCGATATTGGCAAAGTCCAGCTAGGACAGCAGGCAATCATCACGAGTCAAGCGTTTAGGGGAGAACTACAAGGAACGATTACACAGATTGGGCTACAAGTGAATCGACAAAATGTCTTTAGCAATCAGCCAGGAGAAAATCTTGATCGCCGCGTGGTAGAGGTCAAAATCCGCTTGAGTCCTACAGATAGTAAGCGAGTCGCAAGCTTGACTAACTTGCAAGTACAGGCAGCAATTCAACAATAAATCGGTTGCGTCCCAATTTATAACGAATGTTTGGTATAGAATTTAGTTCTAGCAACTCAGCCATGTTTTATAGAACATCCCTGATTTGGTTCCGATTCTGGCGACGTAAAACTAACCCTTGGATAACGGTGGCGATCGCAACATGCAGGATCGTTTGGCTGTGTGGAGTTGAACGAGACAGAGAAATTGTTCGCTTCATGGCGGCGCTGACAAGAATTGAGCTTGTTCATTACCTCGAACTCACTAACGACTTAATCGACGACTTGCCGTACTGGTTCTTCTTTTGATATGTAAAGGGTAGAAGACAATGCTTCCGAAATGGCTTCGTAAACAACTCCGCAAAACACCACTCGCCTGGTTTCAGGTAAAACGAGAAAAAACACGGCTTGCCGTTGCCTTAGCAGGGATTGCTTTCGCAGATGTCCTGATGTTTGTCCAAATGGGTCTTAAAGATGGGCTCTACAATTCTGTCGTGGCTCCGTATCAGGTCATCCAAGGGGACTTATTCATTGTCAGTCCTGCGTTTGAGAGCCTGAATGTTGTCAACAGTTTCTCCAGAGAGCGGCTGTATCAGGCAGCAGCAGTGGAAGAAGTAGAGACGGTCACTTCCCTATACATTGGTCGAGGTGAATGGCGCAATCCTGAAAGTAGGCTGGATAGGACCATCATGATTTTTGGGATTGATCCTACCCAGCCTGTGTTTGCCCTACCGGAAGTGAATCAGCACTTGGATGATCTTAAGCCACTGAATCGGTTGATGTACGACCGGGCAGGGCGAGAAAGTTTATTTGGGAATGTGACTGGGCTTCTCCAGCAGTCTAACCCGCTGCCAGTTCAGGTTAACAACTTTGAGATTCAGGTAATCGGCACCTTTGCCCTTGGTGCCTCCTTTGCTGCCGATGGTAACGCCATCACCAGCGACTCGACCTTTCTACGCCTGTTTCCACAACGCCAACCAAATGAAATTGATGTGGGTGTGCTCAAATTAAAATCGGGTGCCGACATCGAGCAAGTACAGGCAACAATGCAAGTCACCCTGCCTGAAGATGTCTTAGTGTTGACGCACGCAGAATTTGTGGCACGAGAGAAAAAATATTGGTCAAGTGAGAGCCCAATTGGTTTCATCTTTGGATTTGGGACAGTCATTGGCTTCATTGTCGGAACCGTGATTGTTTACCAAATCCTCTACTCTGATGTTTCCGAACACTTACCTGAGTACGCCACGTTAAAAGCGATGGGCTACAGTGACTCCTACCTTGTGGGGATTCTCATTCAGGAGGCTCTTATCTTGGCATTTTTGGGCTTTGTGCCGGGCTTTATACTCTCGATTGGACTCTACCACATTACACAGACTGCAACACTTCTACCCGTTGTGATGACGTTAAGTCGTGCCGTTCTCGTGCTGTGCTTGACGATCGCAATGTGCGCTGCATCGGGTGGAATCGCTATGCGAAAGTTGCAGGCAGCTGATCCTGCTGATATTTTTTGAAGGTTTTAACTATGCAACAAGTCATCGTAACTGCACCCAAACAATCCACTACAACTGAGCCTGTAATTTCAGCTTTTAACCTCAACCATTACTTTGGTCAAGGAGAACTCCGCAAACAGACGTTGTTTAATATTAATCTTGACATTCATGCTGGAGAGATTGTGATTATGACGGGACCTTCTGGCTCCGGCAAAACGACTCTGCTAACACTGATGGGTGGCTTACGCTCCGCACAGGAAGGTAGCCTCAAAATTTTGGGGCAAGAAATGCGAGGAGCCAATAAGCAACAGATGATGCAAGTGCGACGGCATATTGGCTACATTTTCCAAGCACATAACCTACTGACCTTCTTAACGGCAAAACAAAATGTGCGAATGTCCTTAGAACTGCACGATAAATACCTGGAGCAGGACATAGATCAGATGGCAGTCGATATTCTCAAAACTGTTGGTTTGGGAGACAGAAGTGAATATTACGCAGATAGTCTATCCGGAGGACAAAAGCAGCGAGTGGCGATTGCCCGTGCCCTAGTCAGCCATCCCAAGATTGTTTTAGCAGATGAACCGACTGCTGCTCTCGACAAAAAATCAGGACGGGATGTAGTAGAAATGATGCAGCAGCTCGCAAAGCAGCAAGGTTGCACTATCTTGCTCGTGACTCACGACAACCGTATTCTCGACATTGCTGACCGCATCGTTTATATGGAAGATGGTCGTTTGGCAGATAATCGGAATGCTGCCGCTACAGTGCACAATTAGTAGCGAAATACTGCCGCAACAGGTGTATCATCAGGCACTTCTCCCGGTTTAACAGCGTACACCGTTCCACCGTGAAAAATCGTTTGAATCGCTGCTGCATTTAGCAAATCTTCATCGCCAGGTTGAGCGTCATTGTGCATTTCAAGCTCCATTGACTCCGGATCAAAATGTCCCCATTTTTGTACGCCGACTGGAACAAAAAGCTGTTCTACACGACCATAAAAAGCGCCTTGAATTACTTCTTCTAAGCTGTTTGATCCTTTGCCAGCAGCGAGTGACTCATGATAGTAATCGATTGCTTTTTGCTGGTCTGCTTTAAATAGCGGCTCCACGATTGCCCAAGCTTCTGCATGAAGTTCTTGCGCCGTTTGCTGCTTTGTGTTGTGTTGAATTCCTTCTTCCACGATGAAATTGTAGGTATTTGCCTCGTGATAAATCGGCAGCAAATAGTTAACGCCAGCCAGCACAAGCGGTGCACGGCGATTGCGAAAAAAGTTGTGCAGCGCTTTATCCACTAAGTGGAAATATTGCAGCAAATCTTCCTTGGTGTTTTCGCGGTCAGCTCCTTGTCCGTGATACGAGCCAGCTTGTAAGGCTGCACGACCTGCGCCACCGCCCATCCGCCGCTGTTCGTCCTTCGCCGTTTCGTCATACTGCAACGCTTCATCCATGCTCTTCGGCAAGCCTTCGATTTCAACTTCACGAGTTATGCCGTAGCGATTGCCTTCCAAAAGACGCACATCGCGCTGACCGAGCGTGAGAATATAGAAGCGGTCATCTGCGCTCAACAGCGGAATTAACGGCTTGAGATGAAAGCGATCGTTCACGACCACCAGTTCAATCATTTCGATCGGCACACGATAGAAGCGGAAGAATCCTTCTGCAATGAACAAAGCTAAACCTGCGTTCTGATGCTGCCAAAATTCTTCTTCATCCAAATCGAGCGCGGGCTGAAGAAATTGACCTGGATCAGTCGGACACAATTCATATTTTTCTATATCCGCTTCTGCCTGCCGAATTAGATTCTTGAAGCGGACAGAGTTTTGCTGGGTTTCTGTACCAAGTTGCGCGGTCGGCATGTAGAGCGATACACACAATCCTTGCGGCTGTTCGACGAGTTCTTTCAGTTCTTCGAGCGAAAGGAAGCTCATATTATTAGGGTGAAATTAAAGAGAAATGAAGGTGAGTTTTCCCACACAAGAATCGTAAGAATTTTTTCAAGCCGAAGCCCCTGCCGAAAGGTAGAAAAAAGCTCGCTCCTTTAGAAGCCGTTTCTAAACAACTGTAACGACTGATACAGAGAAACACGCTTAATAGGCTCTTAGGCAATTAACACGATACCCACTCGCTGCCAATGCCGATGCCCGAAAAAGGTATGAACCCTTAGACAGAGGTTACTTTCTTCTGCTGTACAGAGACTGGACATAGCAGATCCTATATGAACTGTCGGAAATGGTATAACTGGTTTTCATCGTTTGTCATTAGTTAACCAGATTTGAAAAAGAAGTAAAAAGATGGCTCCTGTAGACATTTTAAGGCGGATTTCTGACGTCATTTGGGAGATTCCATTGTCCTACAAGGCAGGGATGCGTGTTCCTGCCCGAATTTATGGCACAGAAAAGTTAATTCAAGAGATGGACGATGCTGTCTATGACCAGGTGACAAATGTAGCAACTCTGCCCGGAATTACGAAATACGCGCTATGTATGCCAGATGGACACTTTGGCTACGGGTTTCCGATTGGCGGTGTTGCTGCAATGGATGTAGAGCAGGGTGGGGTGATTTCTCCTGGTGGCATTGGGTTTGATATCAACTGTGGCATGCGCCTGGTGACGACCAACCTAACCTATAAAGAGGTCAAACCCCATATCAAGCAGTTAGTGGATAAGCTTTATGAGCGCGTCCCTGCTGGAGTCGGCAGTACAGGCTTTGTGAAGCTGTCCCGCAATCAGTTTCGTAATGTTGTAGAACAGGGTGCCCAATGGTGTGTTGACAATGGCTACGGCTGGGAAGAAGACCTGGAACTGATGGAAGAACAGGGATGCTTGGAGGGGGCGGATGCTGCCAAAATCAGTGAGAAAGCGATTGATCGCGGCGTTCATCAGATCGGCACCCTGGGTTCTGGGAATCACTATCTGGAAATTCAGGTAGCGAAACAAGAGAACATTTTTGATCGGAAATTGGCAAAGGCATTGGGAATCACCATGCCCGATCAGGTTGTAATAATGTTTCACTGCGGTAGTCGTGGCTTTGGGCATCAGGTGGCGACCGATTATTTACAAACCTTTCTTAAGGTGATGGAGAGCAAGTATAACATCCAGATTCTAGATCGGGAACTAGCTTGTGCCCCCTTCAATTCCCCAGAAGGGCAGGCGTATTTTTCTGCCATGAAGTGCGGTATTAATATGTCATTTGTGAATCGACAGGTCATCTTGCACCGGATTCGGGAGGTGTTCTCGCAGGTATTCAAACAGTCTGCGGAGGATTTGGGAATGCACATGGTTTATGATGTGGCGCACAATACTGCCAAACTAGAACAGCATATAGTGGATGGCAAAGAGCGATCGCTGCTTGTCCATCGTAAAGGTGCAACCCGTGCCTTTGGACCAGGAATGAGTGATCTGCCGGAACGCTATAGGGATATTGGTCAACCCGTGATCATCGGTGGCAGCATGGAAACCGGGTCATATTTGTTAGTCGGCGCACCTACTGGCGATCAGACTTTCTTCAGTACCGCTCACGGTAGCGGACGTACTATGAGCCGGACAAAGGCCCGCAAAACCTGGCGAGGAGAGACACTACAAAAGGAAATGCAGAGCCGGGGGATCTATGTTCGCAGTACCTCCTATACAGGTCTAGCGGAGGAAGCCGGGGGAGCATACAAAGACGTAGATGAGGTAATCGAAGCAGCGGAAATGGCAGGCATCAGTCAACGGGTGGCGCGATTAACACCGATCGGCAACATTAAGGGATGATGGGAGAAATGGAAGTACGAACACCGTTAACAGTTATTACAGGAGCGCTGGGTAGTGGTAAAACAACCCTGTTACGGTACATTCTAACTGTGGTTTCTCGCAAAATTGCTATTTTGATGAATGAGTTTGGTGAGATTGCGATCGACGCCAAGATCCTCCAAGGCAAAAATGTTCAGATGGCAGATTTAGGAGGTGGTTGCGTCTGCTGCTCGCTGTTGGGTGAATTTGAAGCTGCAGTGGACGAAATTATTGCGACTGTGAATCCAGACCATATTGTGGTAGAAACCACCGGAGTTGCAGAACCGGATGCACTAGTATTTGATATTCAAGAAAGTTTACCGCAGGTGCGGCTGGATGGGGTTGTCACGGTGGCTGATGCAGACGCAATGGTGAAATATCCGCGCATTGGACATACAGCGCGAATGCAAATTGAATCTGCCGATATCATTCTGTTGAATAAAGTTGATCTCGTATCTGGAAGCGAGTTGGAGGATATTACAAACAAGCTCCATGCCCTCAATAAAATTGCTTTTACCATTCATACAGTCCGTTGTCAGATTGATCCAGATTTATTGTTTGGTATTGGTCGAGAACGGATTCAATCACCTCCCGCTCACAAGCATCAACCTGAGTTTGAATCCTTCAGCTATACATCTCAGGCAGTTTATGATATCCTCCGTTTTGAGGAGTTCGCTAATACCTTGAACCCTAATGTGTACCGAGCCAAAGGCTTTGTACAATTTCCTGAAGGAACTCATCTATTCAATTTCGTTGCTGGACGCTGGGATTTAGAACCATTTGAATCATCGGCAACAGAACTAGTATTTATCGGCAAGCAAATCACTGAAGATCAATCAGATATTTGTCATCGCCTCAAGTCCTGTGAGCAGTGAGCAGAAAATCTGTCTCTACGCCCTTCTAACTCAATGCATCAGTAGAAACACAATGCCCTACGAATTTCTTGCGGATGTTGCCATTGCCGATATTGCCTTTCGTGCTTGGGAAACGGATCTAGAAGAGCTATTTAAAGCAGCGGGCGATGCCGTAATCAACACGATGATTGATAATCTTGAAGCGATCGCTCTCAACGAGACACGTACCTTTAATTTAGAGAACGATACACTCGATCTGCTGCTGTTCAACTTTCTGCAAGAACTGGTCTACTACAAAGACAGCGAATTGCTGCTGCTGCGGGCACAACAGGTTCACGTTGAGGAAAAAGAAGGAAACTACTACCTGATCGCTACTACCCAAGGAGAACGATTAGATCGAGATCGCCATCATCAGCTAGTAGATGTCAAAGCCGTAACCCTGCACCGTTTTCAACTGGAAAAAACAGACGATGGTTGGACTGCAATGGTGATTCTGGATATCTAACATGTTGCACATTGATGGTTCCTATGGTGAAGGAGGAGGACAAATCCTTCGCACCAGCTTGAGTTTAGCGGCGATTACAGGTCAACCGATTCGCATTGATCGCATCCGCGCCAAACGCGAAAAGCCTGGCTTGGCAATCCAACATTTAACCGGCGTACGGGCAGCCGCAGCGATTTGTC
>QQTW01002525.1_pt1 | contig 13334 bp, 12 predicted proteins | sample 1904831 | NCBI WGS metagenome assembly QQTW01 (sample SAMN09435610, study PRJNA476489) | Subsurface metagenome, whole genome shotgun sequencing project. | reverse complement strand
TGGTCAACTTTCTGCGACTCCATTTTAACGGCTAGACTCTATCCCGCTTAATCCCACTTTTTCGCGTTGCACCCAATTCAACTTGGTGTAACACTGTGGCTAAAGTTGAAGTCTGACAACCAACTGGACTATCAAAACTGCTTTAACATCATTTCTAAAACACTATATATAAATAGCATCAAACTAGAGAAGATAGTCTCGGTCAGAATTTCTAAGACTTCTTCCAAAGACCCCAAAAAGCAAGTTTGGAATAAGTACTGTACTTTTAATCAGGGAAAACTTGTTGATAATATAACAGCAGCTAATGAGAGAGCTTACGCTTTTTTTGGATTATTCATTCTCATGCTAGTCTTGCCCCATTTCATAATCAAGCCTGATTCAATCCCTTCAGTTACATCCAGTTCTAGTTCAACCCCTTCAACTTCACCTCCCTCAACAGCGTCTCGAAGTTTTCTTGGTAAAAGTCAGACAGGATATGGGCTTTGGGCTGATAAACGTTGTGTCTATGTCAAAGGGATTACCGAGGTTGATTTAGCACGCCTCAATACTAATGTATGGGAGTTCAAGGATGAGATCAAAGCACAGACTAATTATAAATGCGTTTTGTTTGAGTAGATTGGAGCAGATTTATAGTAACATTTTCGTTTGGTAGGTTTTATTGACAAAACTTAACTCCGTAAAATATTGCAAATAGGTGATCGCACTTTAAAAGTCATTTTTTATAGTTAAAAGCGCTCCATAACTTTGAAAAATCTTTATTTAATGGAGCGCTACGAACGTTTGATAACTTTTATGTGGTTGACGGACTCAGCAAACGCCATAATGCTCCCATAATCAACCCAAAAGTTCCGGTTCCTGCCAAGATCATCATCGTGCGCGATTCACTAAAAGATAATAGTAATTGACTTTCCGCACTTAGCAAGCTCCATGCACCAAACCAAGCAGTGCCAATTACAAATTCCCAAACTATGATAAATCCTATTTCTCCACCCATTACAATATCTAAAACTGGGCTTAAAACACCAATTAAAATCACACCCCAACCCAAAACTTTAATCCAACTAATAACACCAACCTTAATCCAAGCCAATCCCCAAGTTAAAATCAGAGCTAAAACAGTAATGACGGCTCTCGACAATGCTAGAGCCTTGCCATTAACAAAAGTCTCATTTATTCCACCAAAAATATTAGCTGCAATTGAAGTCCAAACAATTAAGTAGCCAACGATGACGTAGCACGATAAACCAAAAAGCAATTTGATTAAAACAACAAGATTACTGCTCATAGCGATCGCCAGCCCAAAAACGCAGTTTTCTTTGACTAAATTATTCCCATGCACCAAAATAACCCTAAGTTTGGGGCTGAGGCTTACCCCTTAGAGCAACGGAAAAACTGGTATAGTCCGGTAGCTGATGCTTACAACCGAGTCAGACCAAGTTATCCTGAAGCGTTAATAACTCGTGTAATTGAATTAACTCAGCTTCCCCCAGACGCAACAATTCTCGAATTAGGTTGCGGTCCTGGAAACGCTACAGTTGCTTTTGCTCAAAAAGGTTACAAGTTGCTTTGCATTGAGCCAAGTGAGGCTGCGTGTCAATTAGCTAAACAAAACTGCGCCACTTATCCCAAGGTAGAAATTGCAAATACTATGTTTGAGGAGTGGGAGTTAGAAGCAGAGGAATTTGACGCTGTTTTGGCTGCAACTTCTATTCATTGGATTACGCCAGAAATTGTTTACCCCAAAGCTGCGGCGGCTTTGCAAAATAATGGGTATCTAATTTTGCTATGGAATATGTCGGCTCAACTTCCCTATGAAGTTTGGCAATCGTTGAATCAGGCTTACCAAAAATATGCGCCAGCTTTAAGGAAATATGAAGACAGAGAGATGCAAACCCAAAGTCTCAGAAAGCTTGGACAGGTTGTTACTGATTCTAGTTCTTTTGGCGGTTTATTGTCCGAACAAATAAATTGGGAAGTTAGCTACAGCATTGATGATTATTTGCTGCTACTAAATACTTATTCGCCCTATATAGAGCTAGAACCTCAGCTAAGAGACAACTTATTTGCTTCTTTGAAGAAGACTTTAGAACAAGACGGCGCAAACAGCGTTCAACTTTCTTATCTCAGCGCTTTTCATATTGCCCAAAAAACGCCGTAGAGTGCAAAAATTTTACGCAATACTGGAAGAAACAGAAGCTTTGAGCGAAATACTTAGGATGGAAATTCGAGCAGTTGATACACCACTACTAGAGTGGGCTGGAGATGCCCTCGCGTTGGGTTTATTTGAAGATACTGTAGAACAATCAGATGAGTTGACCCAGTTAGATGCAAAATTTGCTGGTGTGTTGAAGGAAGTAGTTGCCGAAAATGAATTTAAGGGCAAAGATGGCAGCAGCATTGTAACTAGAGTCGGCGGCGCAAGTTCGGTGCGTAAGGTACTATTGGTAGGACTTGGCAAACCGGATAAATTGAAATTAGACAATTGGCGGCGTTGCGGCGCTGCGATCGCGAAGTTAGCTAAAAAAGAAAAGTGTCAAACTGTAGGCATTAGTTTACCTATCTGGAACAATGAGCCAGGATTGACCGCCGGAGCTATTGCCGAAGGAGTTGAGCTTGGTTTGTACCAAGATCGGCGTTTTAAATCGGAACCTGAAGAACAGACTTCTAATGTAGAAAGAGTAGATTTAATTGGCTTCCCAGGTCAAGAAAACGCAATTTCCCGCGCCCAGCAAATCTGTTCGGGAGTGATTTTAGCCCGTCAATTGGTAACAGCGCCAGCTAATACCGTAACGCCGATGAGTATGGCGCAAACGGCAGAAGAAATCGCCTCTGCCCACGGTTTGCAACTAGAAATACTCGAACGCGAGGAATGCGAACAATTGGGTATGGGGGCTTTTTTAGGCGTTGCCCAAGCGTCAGAAATGCCACCAAAATTTATTCACCTCACCTACAAGCCGGAAGGCACGCCTAAAAGAAAACTAGCGATTATTGGTAAAGGCGTAACCTTCGATTCTGGCGGTCTGAACATCAAAGGGGCAGGAAGCGGTATTGAAACCATGAAAATGGATATGGGCGGCGCGGCGGCGACTTTTGGGGCGGCTAAAGCAATTTCTCAACTCAAACCAGATGTAGAAGTCCATTTTATTAGTGCTGTAACCGAAAATATGATTAGCGGTCGTGCTATCCACCCCGGAGATATTCTCACTGCCTCCAATGGTAAAACTATTGAAGTTAATAATACTGACGCTGAAGGGCGGCTAACTTTGGCGGATGCGCTAGTGTTTACTGAGAAATTGGGCGTAGATGCGATCGTTGACTTAGCGACGCTTACAGGCGCTTGCGTGATTGCTCTAGGCGATGATATTGCTGGATTATGGAGTAGCGACGACGAAGTTGCAAATCAATTAGTGCAAGCGGCAGACAAGGCAGGAGAAAAAATTTGGCGAATGCCAATGGAAGAAAAGTATTTTGAAGGGCTGAAGTCTCCCATTGCTGATATGAAAAATACAGGTCCTCGTCCGGGTGGATCGATTACAGCAGCTTTGTTTTTGCAACAGTTTGTCAAAGAAACTCCCTGGGCGCACATTGATATTGCCGGACCCGTTTGGGCAGATAAAGACAATGGCTACAATAGCGCTGGTGCTACAGGCTACGGGGTCAGAACCTTGGTTGATTGGGTAACTAGCTAGATTCAACTTTTTTTAAACAGGTGGGTATTGCAGCAATACCCACTTTCTTTACACATCAGGGTTAAGAATTGCCCTTATTTGAGTTCTGGATGCGCGGCGACGGGTGTGGGCATACCCATTTGATTGATGGTAGCGATCGCTTGATACAATCGCCCCAGGTCGCGCTGGTTGAAGTGAAGGATCAAACGCGGGAGTTTCGCCGTTTCATCTTGCGCCTCTTGGGGTAAAGCAATACTTTTTTCAATCCGTCCTTTGACTAAAATATCGCCAAAAGCAGTATTTAACTGCTCGACTTGGGCATCGGATAATTCAGTTTTTAGGCGAATTACCAACTTTTCTTGGACGTAACGGCTGGAATGATACACCTGATAAAAAGCGGTAATAGCGTTGCAAGCTACATCTAAGTTATCGGTGATGGTATAAAGACTAGAATCGTCTTTACTTACCAAGCCTGCTTTGACTAAGTTCTTGTCTATATAGGCGCTCCAGTCGTGCCAATAAGAGCCGCCGGGGCGATCGATTAAGATGAGCGGTACAGGCCCAAATTTTCCAGTTTGGCTTAAAGTCATACATTCAAAAGCTTCGTCTTGAGTGCCAAAACCACCAGGAAATAAAGCAACTGCATCGCTTTCTCTCAGCAAAAACAATTTGCGCGTGAAAAAATACTTAAAGTGAATTAATTTGCGATCGCCTTGAATAAAGGGATTTGCTTCTTGCTCGAAGGGCAACTGGATATTTAACCCAAAAGAATTTTCTTTTCCAGCGCCTTCGTTACCTGCCTGCATAATTCCGCCGCCACCGCCTGTCATCACCATAAACCCTAGTTTGGTTACGCAACGGGCAAAGTCAGCCGCCATTTGGTATTCGGGGGCTTCTGGAAGGGTACGTGCTGAGCCAAAAATAGTTACTTTGCGGACGTGGCGGTAAGTATGAAATAATTCCAATCCCCGTTCCATGTCCGCTAAAGATGCTGATAAAATTTTCCAGTCTAGGCGATCAATCTCGCTATTAGCTAGGCGGACAACCGTTGCTAGGGTTTGCTGGATGAGTTGCCGATGTTGGAGATTTGGTAGCTGCTCAATTATTTGGGCAACATCTTTTAAGAGAGAATCAGTAGGATCGAAGGGGGGTAATGAATTCATGAGTGCCATTGCACAACTGGCACTCTATTGTACCGATTTTTGGAGTTTAGTTTGAAAGATTGCTTAATATGCCAATAAAAAGCACCTTGTATTCAATCAATACAAGGTGCGCCATTTAATTTATAGTTGCAACTATTTTTAAAGATATTTTTCCAAAGTATTAGCCAAAGTTGTCTTTGGTACTGCACCAACAACCATATCTACTCTTTGCCCACCCTTAAAAATCATCAGAGTAGGAATGCTACGAATACCGTATTGGCTGGCAACATTGGGGTTTTCGTCAGTATTAAGTTTGACAACTTTGACTTGACCATCGTATTGTTGGGCGATTTCATCAACTACCGGGGCGACCATCCGACAAGGACCGCACCAAGGGGCCCAAAAATCGACCAAAACTGGGACTTCACTATCTAATACTTCTTGCTTAAATGATGAGTCTGTAACTTGTACGGCTGCTGACATTCCTAGAAATCCTTACTTATTTTGTTTATTACTTTGCTAAAAATTCTATCATAGGGCAAAGCCTACATCTTATCTGCCAATAGTGTATATTTAGACAGATTTTGTTCAATTATAACTTTGGGTGTCAAAGTTTTGTATTTATACAAATAAACTACTTATCACATACATATTATTATATAACTTGTCAACCTCTAAGAGAGGAATTAAAAATTAACATATTGTTGTAGGTTAGAGTTTTTTCATTGACTATGTTTGCTGGCAAGTTTTATTACTTAAATTCATGAAGTAAGGCGATCGCATTTTAGGTAAGCAAAAAAAGTTTGGCGATCGCACTTGTTAATCTTTGTTTTATAGTTTGGTATTTGTACTATCGCTAATAGTTAAGTTAAGTGTAGTAAATTCTCCACAAAGTTAGTTAGTATCTGTAAACTTTAAACTTGCAACTAAATTAACAGTTAATAAATCTACTATTGACTAAGATCCGTTTAAATTAGTAAAAATTAGGTCGAGCCGATCTTGAGCAGTTTTTAAAGCTGATGTGGGGGTACTTTTTCCTAACAATACCGATTCTAATGCCCTACCTAAGCTTTCTGATAGGCGACTGTAACGCGGAAAAATCGGACGCGATCGCCCATACTTTGCCTGGTCTAAAAATACCTTAACTGCGGGCTGTGCGGCGACAAAGGCTTGGTATTGTTTACTTTGTCTTGCTTGAATATTTACTGGCAAGTAACCAGTATTAATTGCCCATTGGGTTTGAAATTCTTCACCGATCGCAAATTGGGCAAACTTCAAAGCGGCGGCTTCTTGTTTGGGATTGGACTTAAAAACAAACAGATTCTCACCTCCAATGGCGGTGGCAGGCTTTGATTTGGTTGGGATGGGAAAAACCCCAAAATCTACCCCCGTTGCCTTTAACTGCCCCAAAGTCCAAGGTCCAGTAATTTGCATTGCTACTTTGCCAGCCAAGAAGTTGTCAATTTCAAAACCTCTTTCTGGTAGAGATAGTACGGCGGAACCATCAGCAACTAAACTACGCCAAAATTCTAAAGAAGAAATTGCGCCAACATTTACAACTGCTGGTGTTTGGTTGTCTTTGGCTACCAATTCGCCACCACCACTCCACATAAAGGGTAGCCACAAAAATACAGCAAATTCCCCTTTCCCTAAAGGCAAAAATATCCCGTGTTGGTCTGGGCGGCGATCGCCGTTTGTGTCTATAGTCAATTTACGTGCTACTTGACGCAATTCGTCCCAAGTTTGAGGCAAGTTGGTAATTCCTGCGGCTTTAAATAAGCTAGGGCGATAAAATATGCCTACATTATTTGTTGCAAAGGGTACTGACCAAGTATGTCCTCTATACTCCATTGACTCGAATAATGCCGGATCAATTTGGCTAAATTCTGGTAATTTTTTTAACCAATTTTCTAAAGGACGGATGGCATTTAGTTCGACTAATTGCCCAGTGAGCGTAGCATTAAACCATAACAAATCTGGGGGGGCATTTCCAACTACTGCTGCCAATATTTTGGGTAGTTGCTGTTCGGCTTGTCCTACATATAATGATTCTACTTTGATATCTGGATGCTGTTGGTTGAATTTGTCTACTAGCTTTTGCAGTACGTCGCGGTTTGGTGGTGGGTTCACTCCTTGCCACAGGGTTATCTTAGTTATATCTGTTTGATTGGGTGTTTCGATGGAGTTTTGACATCCACTTAAAAATAACGTTGCTGTAAGTAATAAAGGGAGGATTTTTGTTTGGAGTTTGCGGAATAAATTGCACCAATCTTTAAGATATGGGTATTTGATATTATTTATGTTGAAGAAATTTTTGTTAGTTTTTGTAGTATTTATTTTTAGCACAATTATTTTTACAGGCTGTAATGTTAATAAGCAAGCAAATAAAGATGACGTTGTTACTATAACTCTTAGTGGCTGGAGTAATTTACTAGAAAAACAGCTTTTACAACAGGTAGTTGAGGAGTTTGAAACGCTTAATCCAACAATTAAAGTCAGGTATGATGCGATCGCAGATGAGTATATGGATGTACTCAAAACTAGGCTAATTGGCGAAACTGCGGCGGATGTGTTTTATTTAGATGCTTTAGAAGCCCCGGCGCTGATTTCTCCTGGCGTACTTGAACCATTGAATAATTATATAAAAGCTGATTTTGACTTGCAAGATTTTGCCCCAAGTTTACTTAAGGCTTTTGAACGCGATGGGGTAATTTATGGCTTGCCTAAAGATGTTTCTACTTTGGCACTATTCTATAATAAAAAAGCTTTTGCTGCGGCGGGTTTGACCCAACCGCCTATTACTTGGGACGAATTGCGTAGCTATGCTAAAAAGCTGACTGTTGATAGCAACCGAGATGGCAAAATCGAGCAATATGGTTTTGGTTTAGCGCCAGAATTGGCTAGACAAGTTTATATAATTGAGGCTTTTGGGGGTAAGTTAGTTGATGCTGATAATAAAGCTGCTTTTGCTTCGCTAGAAAGCTTAAAAGGTTTGCAATTAATTGTCGCTCAATACATTAAAGATAAGTCTGCGGCGCAACCATCAGATATTGGTACGGCTTCTGGTGGAGAAATATTTGGACAATGTAAAGCAGCAATGGTAATTGAAGGTCCTTGGGTTATTTCTTATTTGAAAGAGACATTTCCAAGTATTGAATATGGAGTTGCTGAAGTACCAACAATTGCTGCTAAAAAAGGGACAATGGCTTACACCGTTGCCTATGTCATGAACAAAAAATCGCCGCACAAATTAGCAGCCTGGAAGTTGATTGCTTACCTAACTGGAAAAGATGGCATGACAACTTGGACAAAAAATGGTTCGGCGTTGCCTACTCGCGTGTCTGTTGCTAATAAATTGAATTATGACGATAATGCTTTATATGCACCGTTTGTTGCTGGTGCTAACTATGCCACTATTTGGCAAGCAGGAGAATATCTACCTTTGATCCTAAATAATTTTAACAATCAGTTTGTTAGCGCCCTAATTGGCGAACAATTTTTGGCAAATGCGATGCAAAAAGCTCAAATAACAGCCAATAAAGAAATCGAATTAGCTCAATAAGTGCAGCATGGTAAATATTTTTAAAAAATCAGGCAAGCAATTTAAAGAGATAGTTAGCGCTTATATTTTTATGAGTCCTACGATTGTTATTATCCTAGTTTTTTTGGTACTGCCGATTTTATTTGCCGTCGGGCTTTCTTTGTATAAAGTACAACCTTTAGGCGATATTAATTATGCTTTTAGAGGATGGAGAAACTTTTTTCGGCTTACTCAAGATGAACGAGTTGCGATCGCCCTTAAAAATACTATCGAATACGTGGCAATTGTTGTGCCTATTCAGACAATTTTGGCTTTAGGTTTAGCGTTGGTATTAAATGCCCAAATTAAAGGAAAAAATCTATTTAGAGTTTTATTTTTTTTACCAACAGTTACTTCTTCTGCCGTATTGACTCTAATTTTTATGTGGATATGTAACTCTAATGGGTTGCTAAATAATTTCTTGGCTTTTCTACATTTACCTACTTACAATTGGCTAGGAGATCCAAATGTTGCCCTCAAGGCAATTATGTTAATGAATATTTGGTCAACGGCTCCTTTATTTATGGTAATTTATTTAGCAGCAATGCAAGATATACCCCAAGCTTTGTACGAAGCTGCTACTATTGATGGCGCTAATTGGTTAGATAAATTTGTTTGCATTACCTTACCTTTTTTAAAGCCAATTACTTTTTTTATAGTTGTAATAGGTATTATCGGCACTTTTCAATTATTCGATCAGTCTTATATATTTTCTCGCGGTTCTGGTGGCCCCAATAATTCAACTTTAACAGTTGTATTATTGATTTATCAGTATGCTTTTAAAAACTTAGATATGGGTTATGCTGCGGCTTTGGCTTTGCTGCTAACCTTGGTAATTATGACTGTAACTTTGCTCCAGCGCTATTTCTTTAAAGAAGAAAGCTTTGATTAATTATGCGGCGTTTTTCAGCAATTAAATTGTTTTTATATTCAGCTTTAGTTTTGTATGCAATTATTACTGTTATTCCTTTTGCGTGGGCGCTTTCTGCTTCTTTCAAACCCTTGGCAGAAATTGTCGGCGGCGGAACTAGCTTTATCCCGCAGCAGTTTACTTTAGCAAACTACGAACAAATATTTAGTCAAGAACCATTGTTTGGGCGCTGGTTATTTAATAGTGTTGTAGTAGCTGTAAGTGTAACTACTTTAAATTTACTATTAAACTCAATGGCTGGCTATGCTTTAGCAAGGCTGGATTTTCCGGGAAATAAGCTTTGGTTCTTCCTAATTTTGGCAGTTTTAATGATTCCTGGACAAATTACCTTAATTCCTACTTTTTTGATTTTAAAAAATTTAGGATGGTTAAATTCCTACCAAGGTCTAATTGTCCCAAACATTATTAATGCAACTTTTATATTTATGATGCGGCAATTTTTTATCAGTTTTCCTAAAGATTTAGAAGAAGCAGCAGCTTTAGATGGATTGGGACACTTGGAAACGTTTTTTCAAATTGTTTTACCTCTGGCAAAACCTGCACTAGCTGCCCAAGCAATATTTGTATTTATGGGTGCATGGAATAATTTTCTGACTCCATTAATGATTTTGTCCGATTCAACAATGTTTACTCTGCCTTTGGGTTTAAATATCTTTAAAGGTCAATATATAAGTTACTGGAACTACATAATGGCAGCTTCAATGATGTTTACTTTACCTGCCTTGGCTATATATGCGTTTTTTAACCGTTACTTTATTCAAGGCGTAACTTTTACAGGTGGTAAATAAGTCAAGGCTAAAAATTGCTAACTATGGCTGCTATAGTGAAAATAAAGAAATGTAACAATTCGTATGTAGTCCAATGGTACGGCTTGATTCTCCTCCCACCTCCGCAAAACCACCTCTAACCTATGATTACGATTTAGCGATCGCAGGTGGTGGCATTATTGGCTTAACTCTAGCTAGTGCGTTGCATAATTCTGGGCTAAAAGTAGTCGTAATTGAAGCAAATCCTCAATCAACAGCCGCCGCCAAAGGTCAAGCTTACGCCGTTCATCTCCTCTCAGGACGCATATTTGCAGGGATTGGCGTATGGGACAAGATATTGCCGCAAATTGCTCATTTTAGTCACGTTCAGCTTTCCGATGCCGATTATTCCCAAGCAGTCAACTTTGAAACTACCGATTTGGGTACAGAAGTTTTGGGCTATGTAGCCGAACATCAGGCGCTACTAAAGCCTTTACAGGACTTTGTAAGCAAGTGCGATAATGTAACCTATTTGTGTCCTGCCCAGGTACTAGAGGCTCAGTACCACCCCTCTGGAGTAGAAATTAGCTTGCAGATCGCAGAGGAAGTAAAAACTATCCGCACTCGCTTGATCGTCGCCGCCGATGGGGCAAAGTCTCGGACTCGTCAGGCGGCGGGAATTAATACGCGCGGTTGGCAATATTGGCAATCGTGTATTGTTGCTTTTGTCAAGCCAGAAAAGGGACACAATAATACCGCCTACGAAAAGTTTTGGAGTAGCGGACCTTTTGCCGTTTTGCCTTTACCAGGCAATCGCTGCCGAATTGTGTGGACTGCACCCCACGCCGAAGCAAAAGCATTAGTTGCTTTAAATGATGAGGAATTTTTAGCCGAACTTACTAGGCGCTATGGCGCACAAATGGGCAAACTGGAATTAGAAGGCGATCGCTATGTTTTTCCCGTACAGTTGATGCAGAGCGATCGCTATGTTTTGCCTCGACTTGCTTTAGTGGGCGATGCAGCCCACTGTTGTCATCCCGTCGGCGGACAAGGTTTGAATATGGGTATCCGCGATGCGGCGGCTTTGGCGCAGGTATTACAAAAAGCCCAAGCCCAAGGGGAAGATATTGGCGAACTAGCAATTCTCAAACGATACGAAAGTTGGCGCAAGCAAGAGAATTTGACAATTTTGGGGTTTACAGATTTATTAGATCGAGTGTTTTCCAATAACTTTTTACCTGTAGTTATAATTCGCCGCATGGGTTTAACAATGTTGCGCCGAGTGCCACCGATTAAAATATTTGCTTTAAAATTAATGACTGGTTTAAAAGGACGCACCCCAGAAATAGCCCAGCGATTTTAGGTATTTTTTGCGTCTAAAGCTTGACTATTAATTTTTTGTAACTCGATAGCGGACTAGCTGGCGTACTTGGGCAATAGATAAGCCTAATTCTTGAGAAATCGCCGCTTCTACTTGTCCAAATTCTGTCACCGGGAACTGAAATTCTAAGCTAGTCAGTATAGGATTAGTATTTTTAACTCGAACAGTAGTAAAACCTTGTTCCCGATCGATGTCCGCTTTAATCACAACAATAGTGACTGATAGCTTTACTTCTAGTTGAGTATCTGCTTCTAGCTGCGCTACAGTTCCGTAGGGACGGCTCAATATGCGATCGGTTGCCAGAGCGCTAACGTACCAAAATGTGATTCCTAAAATCGGCAAAACAACCCATGCACGAAGTAAAGGCATAAATACTAGGACTTATCTCAATTGATTCTAGAACGAGCTTGGCAGTGTGATCGCCTAATTCATTAAACTAAACTTCTGGCAGCAAGACCTGTCACCCTAAATTTCTCTCTCAAAAACCGAGAGCAAGACGTTAGAACTAGCTTGTATCCCCAGATCGGGATATTCTAACTTCAATTCAATTTAGAGGTCTGGGGGCAGACACCTAATGCGCCGCCCTCGATCGCAATTGTACTTAAAATGTAATTATCAAATAACCCTGCTGAAATTTCGCACCAGTTACCGTTCTACCACTCAATCCCGGCGGTAAAAATATATTACGTCGCCCGTCGCCAGCCTCGATCGTCACTTCTGGCCCAGATTGAGTAAGTTTTACCTGCTTTTTATCAAATCCCGGCAAAAATAGCCGCACTTGACGAGTAGCTACGTCAAACTCAATCGGTTTTGGAACTTGCGGTACTTGTGTAAAATCCGGTAAGGCATCAATTAACGGTTGCCAATTACCTACTGGGCTACTGGGAATAGCGTTTATAGGCAAAGGAGAAAATTCTTCGGTGGTGGGTGTATCGGTAGTTTGATTAAATAATACGCCCCCAACGGTTAACCCTACTTGCTGGGCGCTACCCCATAAATAAGTAGCTGTAGCGATCGCCATTGGATTATCTGTAGTTACCAAATAAGCTATCAGGCGTTTGGGGTCAGCCAAAGCAGCTAACCCTTGTTCTAAAATATTTGTAGCTTGGCTAGTGGGGGCTGAGAAGTTATCTCCCGTCCAACCCACATTAAACACCGTCGCCATCAAGGGTTGAAGAAAAGGCGAAACTGTTTTAACCAAATCAGATTCGGTAATCAACTTACCAAAACGACGGCTGTACCAGCTAAGACTTCCCGGCATTCCCAACATTCGGAGTGTAGAAGCATCGCCACTGCCATCGTAGACGATCGCATCGTACTTTCCACTTGCGTCATACTCCCGTAGCGCATTGAGTTCTAGGGCTTTGTCCATTCCTGGCAATACTACCAATTCTTGGCCGTAAACATCTTTAATTACTGGTGTTCGCAGGTACTGGGCTTCTAGCTTTTTTACTTCCTCCCAATTGCGTTCTAATAGCGCTGATGTTTTGAACTGTACCGCGTCGAGGTTGGGAGCGATTTGCTGGGCTTCGTTCGTTACTGAGGTTTCTAGCAGCAAGTCTAGGGCTAACCCCGTATCTTGCACTGCCAAAAGTACGCGCTTACCAAGGCTGGCTAATTTTTTTGCAGCAGCGATCGCTATGGTCGTGCGACCAGTGCCGCCTTTACCCAAAAAGGTTATTATCAGTGACATTGTGGTTTTTCAAAAGTTGAGTCTATTTAAAAGAGTAATTCTTCCATCAATAGTTGGGGCTACCTATTAAGAGATATCCCCAACCCCAGGTGAATTCTAAACCGCTCTTAGTTCATCTTCAAAAAACCAGGTCGCAAATTCGTCCTCAAACTGAACTACTACGCCTAAGTTTGCCAAACCCGAACCAATGAAC
>QQTW01002524.1_pt1 | contig 13335 bp, 8 predicted proteins | sample 1904831 | NCBI WGS metagenome assembly QQTW01 (sample SAMN09435610, study PRJNA476489) | Subsurface metagenome, whole genome shotgun sequencing project. | reverse complement strand
CCAGCGTCGCCTCCTTGAAGGTTCCAACCTTGTTTGCCAAAGCTGTTGAAGCCAACTATTTATTTATATGTCGTCGCCGTATTCAAGCATGCTCAGCACTTGCCTCTTGCGGTACTCTGGGAGTGCTAGCGCTCATTGGGTCTTCCGTTCCTCGGGTTCTGGTTGAGGTTGTCGTTTTATTATGAAAACTCTCCTATGTATGCCTGAGCCTTTCCATATACATATATCAGAAATGGCTTTCGAAAGACAGACAGTGTCCCATGCTGCCATGGCTCCATATTACCCCGTTTGATGTTCGTCACTGCTACATTCCGGATCTTATTTCATATGTCTTGTTGCCTACCTTGGCCCTTATCCATCTCGTCGGCATGTTATCCTGGGCGGTGCGTTGCAAACTTGCAGCCTCCTGATTCAGCATGCTGGAGTATTCAAAAGGCGGGGGAGCCGCCTCAACGCCCCTCCAGGGAGCTGCGCGCAACTCGAGCTGGAGCGGCCGGTGACAACCAATGACGGCTCGGCACTTATAGCGACCATCCCCGGACCACTAGTCTATTGGAAAATCATACGGAGGAAATGTTGAGGGTATTGCCCCACGGTATCGACTTGATTCCAGGCTGGGTTGGGACTAGAGAAGGAGGTGGTGGATCGTTGCCGGTGGACGCTTGTCTCGTGGAGCGGAGACTCGATTCACCATATTGGGTCCGTAGATTGGATTTCCGATTGCGTTGATACTATAATATTCAGATGATTCCAAAAGCGAAGGCGGATGTCGATTGCGTATATTCGTAGCCAGTTAGCATGTCCCTAGCAGTCGTAGGCAGTCTTTCAACCCCCCAGTACCGGGTCCAAATGTGATACCAGATTCGCGTAGTACAGTTGTAGCCTCTTGAATCCAGATGAAGGCCTGGGCGCAACTATGCAGCCGTTCATTGGGCTCATAGTCACTTGTACATTTGAAGGGCCGATCCTTCTATGCGATGAGCCTGCATGTGACACTCGGTGGAACTGAAACTGAATCAACGTAAAAGCTACAATCCTTCTAAGCTTGTGTTCTCAAAAATCCTAATCTCACCCCAATCCTGATCCTCCCCGCGAAGGAGTCAATTGCCATGTCTTCAATGTTCTCCCGTGTCGAGAGATAAAGTGCCAACGGAAACGCGCACTGAGTCCCGTTTGCAAGGAAAGTTAATCTGTGTGAAAGAGTCGTAGTTACAATCGTTGGGTACAGCAGAGATCCGACGGTTGGTCTAGAAGGAACGTTTGCTTCTCGCAGCATCATCATAGCCATTGAGATTCTCCCCACTCTTGCTCTTCGCCATCCTGTCGACATCATCGTCACCATCCTCGCTTCCAGCCATCGCCTCGACGTCCAGCGGCGCGGAGCTGACCTTGACCGTCGTGAAGGCGCGCACGGTGTTCATGGGCGCCGAGTCGCTCAGCAACTCCTTGTCGTCGCCCCTGCTCTCGGGCTTGTTCGGCCCGACGGCCACGCAGGTCGCCGTCGTCCCGTAGAGGCCCTCTTTGCTGCTGTACGCCCACCACGAGTCGAAGGTGTCGAGCGGGTCGATGTCGGACGTGTCGGCCCGCTCCTCCACGGGCTCGAGGCGGCGGGTTAGGGTGTATATCAACACGTCGATCCAACCAACGGAAGTGATTGCAGCTGAAGCGGCAATGACATATGTGGTCGTGGGAGGGTTGCCGCTGGCGCTCAACAGAGGAAGAATGACAATGGGGACCGTGCAAGCGACATAAGCGAGCGGGTAGATGAACATGATCTTGGACACCGTGATGGCTTTGGCGGCCCGGAGCTGGTCGTAATGGCCTGAACTGACGCGGCGGCGCAGGATGACAAAGAGAGCGCCGTACAGAAGCAGCGAAGCAACGTCCACGACACCGATTGCGTTGAAGTACAGCCAGTTACGGTAGTGAGCGTAGTTGGGGTTGATCCAGCACTGTACAATCCGAATCATGTCAGTCGTCGTCCATGCGCAGTCAACCGAGTAGAATCGATAATGGGTTTGTCCACATACCGCAATGCCAGCCCGAACATACAAATCGTCGGGATGCATTCCCAAGCCCACAAACGCAAAGCCGAAAACGACAGCCCATACCAGCACAATTGCGAAATAGAAATGCAGCGTGCGCAGCTGATAGCGACACGAGACGTACACCAAGGTGTGCACGCCGATGGCGAGGCAGAAGAGGCCCGAGGACAAATTTCCAATTGACTTGAACCAGCCCTGCACCCAGCATGCGCCGCTGCCGGATTCGATCGTATCGATGCGCAGCCAATGCGACTCAAGCATGAAGCCGACGGCCTGTTGCATGTCGGCAAGCATGAGGTTGAAGACCAGAATCATCAGCTGGTTCTTCCTGTACCGATGCCGTGCTCGAACCACGATTCGGTAGCCAAGGTACAGCGCCAGGCCGGTAGTGGTGAAGAGAGAGAGAAATGCCAGAACAGCGATGGCCGTCATCCCTCGACGCTCGAGGGACGACAGTGTTTGGGGATCTGCGGCCATCGTGGGCAGTGGAGACTGGCACGAGTTAGCGAGGCTCTGATATCAAAATCGAGGGTATATACGCACACGAACGGGCCTCGAAACTATAAGTCTTCAGAGACCACCGGAATCATTGGCAAGCACAACGAGAATTGAGTTGAGGCAGTTGTCAGTGCCTGTAGTTGCCTGGCTTCGTAAGGCCTGAGCAAAGCAGCGGAGCGCGGTCCGTCCGTCGATCGAGAGAGGGAGATTCATCCATAATTATCAATCGAAGGGGAGTGCAGACCGGAGAGGGGCTTCCGTCACACTAGCCTGCTAGTCAGCATGAAAACTTGACGGTTCCTTAGCCACGTCCGCCTAGCGCAGGGTTGGTCAGGGAGACCAACTCCCTCGCAGACTCGTGGGCATGCGGTTCGTTTCGTTTGATAGGAGAAACAAGAGACAGCCTTCCGCCGACAAGGATCGTAAGGGCCTGGTTCCTTGTCCAGGCAAAAGAATGCCATGTCCTTCCGTCCCAGCGCCACCTCGTTTCATCACCTTGACAGCTGGGCAAATGCATCATCGAAGCATCACTGAGCATAGATCCTGCGCTCCTGCAATATCAGGCCTCTTTGACACTGTCGTCCCGCACACGATGAGACGCATTATGACACTCGCTGCACTCATGCTGACTACAGGTTGCAGTCGCAAGACGCTGGCTTTTGCATTGATCTTGTCTAGGCCCATTGTGGCCCGCCGGCTGTCAGCCATTGCCGGACGGTGTGGGTGTGGATCGCTTCAACTAGTCATGCACCAGCCAAGCCAGTGACATACCTTGAGTGTCCCTGATTTATTAGCCCGTCAGCTCCACCATGGCACCATCACACCGCACATTATCCTGCTCAGCGGAGTCCACGGGTTGTAGAGATAGCAAAGCCACGAGTTGACAGAACATAATCGGTAACAACTCCCACTGCTGGTGACTGGATGGGAGATGCATGAACCCCCTCCCCATCCTCCATCAAGTATTCCGCCCTGGGCTTATGCAGGTCCAACGGGCAATTCCGGGCCGCCGGTTGATGGCGGTTATCGAATACTGTTGTTAGCAAAGCTGCTTTTCACCACTTCCAGGAGGGTCAGCGACCACGTGGGCCATGTTTGTTGCGAAGCCGGAATTGCAATAATAATGCTTATCGTCGGCGACGACATATAAATAAATAGTTGGCTTCAACAGCTTTGGCAAACAAGGTTGGAACCTTCAAGGAGGCGACGCTGGCCAACCCGATGTCGTCAGGTCGTGCCCGATTGAAAGACGATAGCATGGCCGGCTGATCTGCTAGCTCCCGGTTTGGTTCACGGTGAATCTTCCGCTCTCCGCAAACCCTGGAAGAGTCCTCCGGCTTTCCGTCTGTCACCGCTACCGACGACTCTTCCCCTATCGTGCTGTTTAGCGGAGAAAGACGAGAAGGTGTTGGGCAAGATAGGCCTCGCTGCTGCGGACCTATCCAAATACATATTGGCAACCCGCATTGAGGTGCATCGAGGATGCCGGCGGCTCGCCGTAACCACTTGCATGGCTCAGGAGACCCGCAAGAAGAGAGCCTGCCCAGGAGTCAGGAACCGCGAAAAGTGGCGCGGGTGCACTTGCCGTTGCGTCGTTAGCCGTCCGATGACTCTCCGCGGCCCTTGATTTGCGGGATCCTGCCGTTCTGGTATCTCACCAGATCCGAATCAGTCGATCATTCACAACTAAAAATCCGTATCAAGATGCAGGTGTTTCCCGACCCGCCTCAGCTATCGTGGGGAATTCGCTTTCAGGCACCCACGCGCAGTGGTGGCCCCAGGTGGTTAGCATAAGAGCGACCCGGAGAAACAGTTCCTATCGACTTACGATTGAGAGCTCAACCATCCGTTTGATAATGCCCAAGACGATAAAGAGCGCTCTAAGCGAGGCGGTGGCGAGATGTCCGCCCTCGTCGATGGGCCACGGCGCCGAAGAGACGGAAAGCTACTGGATTCCTGGATTCGGGCTTCCACGCCAAGTCGGCAGGCTTGCCTGAGGATGCACCTGGACCGCACGAAGACGCAGGAGATGCGCGTCCGATCTGGCCGGACAGTGGTTGGGGCCCAGGCGCTCTGAAGGGTCGACCATACTTTATGGCCGCGATGGCGCCTCTGTCTGTCGAGCGGCTCCCTCTAGGTTCGATGACGCCCGCTTGATGGCCAGTTCTTTCCTCCCTTATGTCTTCTTATACCAAGCTCGATGATGCTACTCTCGAAGCTCAGAGAAGAGAGTCGAGAGTTGTCCTTGTATACGTTCTATGGAGTATTCCGATTCCATTCATTATCATCTTTACTGGCCTCCGTCTTTATGTCAAGATCTCCGCCAGGAGGCTCGGGTTCACACTCGATGATCTGCTCATTGTCTTCGCAAGTGTTCGTTATGTCCCACGAGACTCTTGAATGTCCTGCGGCTTACGGGTCTTCCTCTAGCTCTGCGTCATCGCTCAGAGTTTGACCATCTTGAGTTCTGGTAAATGCAATTCGGCATGGCCCGCTCAATTTCCGGAGGTTGACCATAGTGGTGATTGCAGGACCCCAGTATGGCTTTGGCACGCATCTTTCGTTCGTGGAGATGGGCCACTTCACCATCTTCATTCGGTCGAACTACATATACAACAGCATCTACAATTTCTCTCTCGGCAGCGTCAAGTTGGCCATTCTGGCCTTCTACTACCGAGTCTTCTCAACGGTGATCTTCCGTCGGGTCGTAGTGTTCTTCGGTGCCATAATCTGTCTTTGGCTTTTCGGCATCAGCGTTTCCGTGGGCCTGCTATGCGTCCCCATCGAGCGGTTCTGGAACCGTACCATACCCGGTAAATGCATGGATCTGCTCAGCTTCAGTTATTTCCAGAACATCTCAAATCTGGTCACCGACGTCATCATCTTCTTGTTGCCGGTGCCGTTGATTCTGCGGCTCCAGACGTCGTTGCAGCAGAAGCTCGCCTTGTGCGGTGTATTCTGTATCGGTGTTGTGTGAGTCTCTCAGCTCAATCTGAGCAGGTGCAACTCCAACAGAGGACCGACTGACGGCCAACAGAGTTTGCGTTATCAGCGCCGTGCGCCTATCATTCGTCATAGATCTTAACTCGTTCGACTACACCTGTGAGGCTCTATCCTTTACAGCTAGCATTGACCCCGGCGAGCCGATGCTGATAGGGTTTCAGGGGACGCAGTACCGCTCGGTGCATTCTCACTATACGAGCCCTTTGGGGGCATACTTTGCGCCAACCTGCCCATCGTCTATCCGACCCTGGCCGAAGGCACCAGAAGAACCTGGGCTATGCTGACCGGCCGCGGTCCGACGTTCCGGAACACGAAGCCGGACGTCGTACGAGCCTCCACAAAGCACAGTCGCTGGGACATGACGCACCGGTCAGGCAGCGGTGACAAGGCGGAGCGGTGGAGGCAGCTCAACGATGTCGAATCCGTGACGGAGCTGACCACGAACGCGTGGCTCAGCAAAGTGGATCCACCCGAGGTTTCGCATTCGACTGATAGACCAAGAGGGAGCTGCGAAACTGGCGAATTGCCTGTTAACGGCATAGTTGTGGAGCGCACCGTCGAATACCGGGTAACTGAAGTGGGAGACGTATCACTCCCGAGACAGACAGGTTGAGCAGCATTGCGCTCTGCTTGAAGAGACAGTCATACACAACTCTACACCATGAATCGGCATATCTGTCGAACGTCGCGGAACTGCCGCTTTGAGAGACTCTAGTTGGTCAGAGTTTCTCAGCTGCGGCAGATTCGGCATCCGGGAGCCTTCATTATCGGAAGAGCAGTCTCGATTCATACGAGAGTGGCAGGGATGGCAGCACTGCCTTCTTGAACCCATTGAAGGTGATGCTTGCGATGCTCAGATACGACAGTAACGCTGTGGCGCAGTCGGAGAGCTCTAGCCGCTCTGATGTACTATAGACGTATGGTGGAGAAAAGTCTGGGTGTTCAATAGAGGAATTAAGAAACAAGCACTTTTTCACTTATCCATTGATTTGCTCACAAGCACAAACAGGTCAATCAATTAGTGACATCCATCCAATTCCACCGCCGGGGTCACCGCCGTGAAAAAGTCGGCAGAATCCGCACCTTGATTTGACCAGCGCGATTGAGTCACCGACGACTTTCCTCAATTCTCTTCGAGGCATCATGCCCACAGTCCACCTCCTGGACTACGTGGCCGGAAATATCAGGTCCCTCGTCAATGCGATCGAGGCACTGGGCTACTCGGTGGAATGGATCAAGTCGCCGGCCGACGTCGGTAGAGCGGAAGTGTGATAAGCATCCGTCATGCGCTCTCGTCCGATGTGTCATTGCAGAAGCTGATAGTCCTCCAACGCAGAAACTGATAGTCCCAGGAGTCGGCCATTTCGGGCATTGCCTCTCCCAGTTCGCCGAAGCCGGCTATGTCGAGCCCGTCCGCGCACACATACAGGCCGGCAAGCCGTTCATGGGCATCTGCGTCGGTCTGCAGGCGCTCTTCGACGGCTCCGAGGAGAATCCTGCCGTGCCGGGCCTCGGTATCATACCGGGCAGACTGAAGCGCTTCAGCGACGAGGACAAGGCCGTTCCGCACATCGGCTGGAACTCGGCCAACACTGCCCGAGGAGACGGCGATGACGGGGTTATCAAGAGTGGGAGTCAGGATGGGAGGACAAGCATATATGGACTGCGGCCGAGCAGCAAATACTACTACGTGCACGCATACGCTGCGCCGTACCGAGAGGGCGAGCTCGAAGCGCATGGCTGGCAAGTAGCCACGGCACGCTATGGAGACGAAGAGTTTGTGGGCGCGCTGGCCAGGGCCAACGTGCTGGCGACGCAGTTCCACCCGGAGAAGAGCGGCGCTGCGGGTCTCCGCGTCATCAAGGCCTTCCTGCACGGCGACGCGCTGGCGGAGCTCCCGTCTTCCGTGTCGAGTCCGCCCGTACCGGAGGGCCTCACTCGCCGCGTCATCGCCTGCCTCGACGTGCGAGCAAACGACGCCGGTGACCTTGTCGTCACCAAGGGCGACCAGTACGACGTCCGTGAAAAGGCGGGCGCAGCTTCAACTAACGGCACCTCTACCACCGCCGTCAACACCGCCGGCGCCGTCCGCAATCTCGGCAAGCCCGTCGACCTCGCGCGGCGGTACTACGCCTCGGGCGCAGACGAGATCACTTTCCTAAACATCACCTCCTTCCGCTCAAGCCCCGTCGCAGACCAGCCGATGCTCGAAGTCCTCCGGCAGACGTCCGCGTCCGTCTTCGTCCCGCTGACCGTCGGCGGCGGCATCCGCGACACGGTCGAGCCGGACGGCCGCGCCGTGCCGGCCGTCGAGGTCGCCAGACTGTATTTCGCCAGCGGCGCCGACAAGGTCAGCATCGGCAGCGACGCCGTCGACGCCGCCGAGGCCTACTGGGCGCGCGGCGGCCGCGCCGACGGATCGACCGCCATCGAGGCCATCGCCGCCGCGTACGGCCGGCAGGCTGTCGTCGTCAGCGTCGACCCGCGCCGCGTCTACGTCGACGGGCCGCACGTGACGTCGCATCATGTCATCGCGACCGAGAGGCCGGGGCCGCAGGGCCAGCGGCATTGTTGGTATCAGTGCACGGTGCGGGGTGGGCGCGAGGCAAGGGACCTCGACGTGCGGCAGCTGGTCGTCGCGGCGGAGGCGCTCGGGGCGGGCGAGATTCTGCTCAACTGCATCGACAGGGATGGCAGCAATGAAGGGTTTGATATCGAGCTCGTTCGCGACGTCAAGAGCGCGGTGAGGATCCCTGTCATTGCGAGCAGCGGCGCCGGGGTGCCGGAGCATTTCCGGGCGGTGTTTGATGAGACGGGGGCTGATGCTGCTCTTGGAGCTGGGATGGTGAGTCTTTTTTCGGATGCTTCTTCCTATCGTCGACTACGTCGTATCTTCGCCCTTGGCTTTGTGCAGTTCTGTCTCGGTGATGGTTGTGTCTAATCTTATACGATCTGGAGCTGACACGATGTGATGCAGTTCCATCGCGGTGAATATACCGTGCAGCAGGTCAAAGACTTCTTGCACGAAAAAGGCCTTTTGGTGCGTCAGTTCGAGCCGGAAATCTAGAAAAGGTTGAGATAGAATAGAGTCGGGCCCGATAGCACATCTGCTGCACAGTGCGATTGACATTGACTCGATAGCGACGATTGCTCTATCAGAACTCTATTCGCTTTTGTGCATGGCTAGGTTGTGGCCATCATCATGTCGCGTCCACGGCCGGCCGGCGACTTCTCTCAGCAAATCAAGCAAGATCTCTTCAACCTCCAAGCAACCATAACCATACCCATAACCATAACCCCTTTCCTCCACAGCCAGCAGACATGAAGATCAAATCCCCTCCACCCTCCAAACCTTCAAGCTGGCATCCGCCCCAAAACTAACAACCCTCCCCCTCTCCCCCTCCCCCTCGCCCTCACCCTCCCAAACCACCCCACCAACCCCATCCTTGTGCGCATTCCGCGCCGCGATCCGCTTCCCCGGCTCGGCCACGCTCCACGCGCACACGCTCGTGTCCAGACTGCCGCTGGCGGCGGCCAAGCCGTCGGCGCGCCACGCGATGCCCGTCACGCGCGCCGTGTGCGCCGACCAGCGCGACGTCAGCAGCGTCCAGTTCTTGTTGCTGTCGTCGCTGCGTTTGTAGACGTAGATTTTGCCCGTCGCGGTGCCGGCCGCGAGCAGGTCGGCCCGGGGAGAGAATGCGAGGGCGGAGATGGGCGCTGTGGCGTCGCGGAGCTCGGCGGTGAGGGTTAGGGGTTCGGTGGAGGAGGTGCTGGTGTTGGGGCTGGAGGTGGAGAGCGTGTAGATTCGGAGCGTCTTGTCGTCGCTGCCGACGGCGACGGTCGTGCCGCTTGCTGCGAGCGCTGTGGGGGAGTATTTCAGGGGAAAAGAGCGGAGGCCAGAGTCGGGGGCGGAAGAGAAGAGGAGTTCGATGGAGGAGGAGGTGGCGACGAGGACGGTGTTGGATGCTGCGGCGGTGAGACCTTTTGGTTGGCCTGGGAGCGATGTCGGTGCGGACCTGTAGGACCGGTTGGTAGGGGAGATGGTGCGGAGGGTGTCGTCCCACGCTGCAGTGTATATACCAGCGGAATTGGACTCTTTCGAGAGACAGGTGATGCCGGAGATATAGTTCGTATGCTTCTCGCCCGTGATCCTGGATGCAACGCCAGAACTGAGGTCCCAGGCGCACACGCGGCCTTCAGAGCTCCCCGTCCACAGCGTCGAGTCGCCGCCGATGGTCGCAGCAGTGACGTTCTTCTGGTGGCCGCATACCACTCGCGTTGGCCGCGGCGACCCTTCGACAAGATAATTCAGATTGCCGTCCAGATCGACGCTGACTATCAAGCCGTCGCTGCGTCCCTTGGGCCAGACAACGCCGACCTGCTGGTCCCCGATACTGACGGCACCCTCCTCGCCCATCCGCCACGTCTGGGTGTTCTTCCCCGCCTCGACGTCCCACACCCGAACCGTCTGGTCCGCGCTGGCCGTCACGAACCGCTTCGAGTCGGCCGCCCAGCTAACCGCAAGGACACTCCCCGTGTGCACGCCCTCGCCGAGCTGCTTCCTGACCTCACCCGTCTTACCATCGTACAGCCAGACACGCCTGTCGGCGCCGACACTGACGAGACTCGCCCCGTCGGGGCTGAAGGCGGTGCCGAAGACGAAGCGGTCGTGCTGGCCGCGCAGGCTGGTGTTGAACTTGAAGGGCGCGCCGTGGTAGAAGACGATGCTGGTGTCGTCGCTGCCCGTCGCGGCGCGCAGCGGGCGCGTCGGCCGGATCGAAACGCTGTTGATCTGGCCCGCGTGCCCGCTGATCTCGCCGACCGAGTTGCCGCTGTCGGCCGAGATGCAGTGGCCCATCCGCTCCTTGCCGGCCCCGACGGCGATGATCCGCTGCGAGTCGCCGTCCCACGCGAGGTCGTTGATGCGGCCGGCGATGATGGCGTAGTCGCCTGCGGACACTGTCAGACCAGAGTCCTTCCTTGATATAGCTTTGCCAGCCCACATACCCTTGGTAACACCCTCGCCCACACAGTCCCACACCTTGACATTCCCAGCCACATCGCCGCTGGCCACGTAGTAGCCCGACGGCGAGAAGCGAGCGACGGTCGTCTGGGCCGTGTGCTGCGTGTACTGGGTCGCGATGGCCGGGTTGTCGATGTTGCGCAGGAAGACGGACTTGTTGGACTGGAGCAGAGCGGCAGATCAGAGCAGGCCTTGTATCAGTCGCGGTCAGTTGGGACGCACAGCATACGCTATTCGCTCGCCGCGCGCGTCCGACGAGAGCGGCGTGGGCTGGCCCCGCGTCGTGCTGGGCGAGGCGGCCCAGATGGCCTCTGTTGAGCGTCGTTAGATGGAGAAGATGAAGCAGGCGAGCTTCTTACCTGAGACGATTGACATTGAGAAGACGGAGTGAGAAGTGTAGGACTGGTTTGTTGATGGAGATTTATGTGAGACTAAATGGCAGAGGCGAGGGGTTGGTTCCTGCCTGTAGTTACGTGGGCAGATGAACAGAAAGCTCCATGCAACTGTCCCTATAACTCCACAACATCAATCTTCCAGGGTCCTTCGGCGCCAACACCACGCATTATGTGTATTCTGCTATCGAGCTATCATCGACCCGTGATGCCTTCATCGCTCGTAGGCGTTTTCCCTCCTCACAGCAAGTACAGCCAATCCCTTTTTGAATGTACAGTACATACAGACACATCACAGACCCATCCGATAATCTCGCCCTGAGTTGATCCCATTGCCACACTTCAGCCCATCAGGTCATCCGTCCACAGCTCATCGGCCACCAGTCGCCGAATTCCCACGCTGGCCTCCGAGCGGCCTCAGGTTTGGCGAGCCTCTGCTGCTGCTCCCGCCACCGCCGAAGCCCAGTCCCCAGCTGTACCGCTTCCCGTTGACGGCCGAGCCGTCACTCTTCCTATTTCTGTTCATTTCGTCCTGGAGCACCTGCTGTGCCTGCTGCGCCTGCACCGACTGCTCTTCCTCCTCCATCGAGAACAGGCCCTGCTCCTCGTCGATCCGGTCCCGGTTGATACTCCCGCTCGAGACGGCGCGGTCCAGTCTGGAAGCGCTGGATCCCGTGCTGGATCCCGATGCCACCCGCGCCATGCCCGGATGCAGCGTCAGGCTCGGGTCGGCCGGCTCGGGTCGCGCCGAGATGCGCACGCCGCGCAGCTGCTGCGTGATGATGCTCATGCCCACGGTCCCCTGCCGCGGCGGGCTCGACAGGGACGGGCTCAGGTCGCCGGGAAGCGGTTTCGGGATGGGCCGCAGCGAGGGGCTGGCGCCGGGATGCAGGGACGAGTTGCGCAGCGGCGAGCCGACGTGGCCGAACGGAGACGCGCCCGGCGCCAGATTCGCGTCTGGGTTGTTTTCGGCTTTCGTGTGGGCGCGGGGAAAGAGCGCGCCGACGAAGCGAGAGGGTGACGACGTCACGGGTGAGCCGACCTTGGAGCTGGGGTCGGCCGGCGTGCCCAGGCCGGACAGCGACTGGCGGTGACCGGCCAGGCTGTCTTCGTCGGTGTGCGAGAGACGACGCATCTTCTCCTGAGGGGTGAGGAGGTCGTGCAGGCTCCTGGGAACAAGATCCTCTTCAAAGGCAAAGTTGCCGTCCCACTCGTCTCCGCCGCCACCGATCGGAAACTGAGCGCCCAGACTGTTCGACATCGGTCTGTTGGTTCGCGAGAAGCGCTCCGAGTGCATCGTGCGTCTGCCCATGACCTCTTCGTGCACCGCGGGCGGTGAGGAGCCGCCGAGCCCGGCCAGCCGGCCCACGGGGCCATCGTCGCCAAAGGCCGAGTCGTGCAGGGTCCGCAGCGCGGACGAGCCTCCGGGCGGGGGGTTGATGGGGAGAGAGGACGGAGGGGACTCGAAACCAAACTTGGAGGGAACAGAGGCGGCGATCGGTCCGTACCTCGCCATGTGCGAGATGCCCTGGCTGTCGAACGAAGCCGGCAGAGGCACGTCCAGGAGACTGAGCCCCTTCTGGCCGGGCGAGATGGGCAGCCGGCCGTCGGTGGGTGGAGAGCCGTAGGTTGAGCCGGCGTGGGAGCTGAAGGTGGTGTCGATGGTGGGTATGGCATCGAACGGGGATTTGTTAGAGTGGTTCAAGGGACCAAGATCGTCCATCAGGGGAGGGTAGGCGAAAGAGGGCGGCAACGGCGCCATGTGGGCTTGCATAGTGAGGAGGGAGCTGTTGGCAGCGTCCTCGGCGTTGTGCGTCACGCTGACACGGCCTCCGAGGTTGAAATGGCCGCCGTTGGCACCCATGTTGGGCCGGTTGACGCGCCGGCCGTCGGGCAGGATGTGTGCGAGTGCACATTTGGCGCCAAACTTGCAGTTCCCCTGCTCAAATACGTCAGTCTGAAGGGTTTGACAAAGCCATGACGGCCACCGATGCATCCATGCCAGACGCAATGACAAACGAAGGCGGAGGTTGGGAGCTACCTTTGTGAAGTACTTGCAAGGCGCCGCCTCAGCGAGAGGGCCATCGGTGTGAAGAAAGGGACAGGCCTTGCCGGCTTGACAAGCGCCCTGGCGGTAGAACTTGCACGGAACGTGCGAGGTGTCTGCGGACAAGAGAAGATGGCGCGTCAGAATTCCGTCAAGACACCAACAGACCGTCAAATCGTCGACTCACTCTTGTTTCCTGGCGGACTCCGCGCGCCTTCGAAGGCTCCTGCTCCCCTGGCATGACCGTTTCCACCACCACGGCCGTGCGGGACAGCGGGCACCGGCAGAGGTCCGTTGCCGTTGGCGGTTGACGTGCCATTCGCTGCT
>QQTW01002523.1_pt1 | contig 13341 bp, 17 predicted proteins | sample 1904831 | NCBI WGS metagenome assembly QQTW01 (sample SAMN09435610, study PRJNA476489) | Subsurface metagenome, whole genome shotgun sequencing project. | reverse complement strand
ACCCGAATCCAATCCCAGCAGCCACATATGCCCACCATTATCTCACCGACGTTCCTCCATAAACTCCCACGAAATCCAACTGTTCCAACATACCTTGCACATGATCAATCTCTTTACCCAAATCCTCCACATTTCCCGCCAAAGCCGCCACCTCATCGAACTTCCTCCTTCGATTCGCGTCAGCAATCATCTCGCCGACGAAAAACTTCTGTTCCTCTAGAACAATAAGTCGTTCACGAAGCGCCTTTTCCTCTGCTTCGAGGGCCGAAATAGCGCTGCTGCTACTCGCTTGGCTGGAGGCGTCGACGCCGTTGTGGCTGTTGTTGTATTTGATGGATGCGAGGGCGTGCGTGGAGCGGTTTGTGGGTGTGAGGTGGGAATTTGAGGAAGTGTGGCCGTGAGGAGAGGCGTGCTTGAGGATTTTGGGTAGGGTCTTCAGGGGCAGCATGTGGAGGTGCAGGAAGCTTGTTGCTTGGCGGTAGATGGCTTGTTGGAGCTTTTGTTGGGTGGGTGATGGGGTCGGGAGGTCGCGGATGCGACGGGCGGCGATGTCGTATTGCGCGAAGGAGTCCATGAGGCGTTTGCGGATTTTGGAAGCGTCGGCTAATTGGGCTGGGGTTGGGGATTTGTCGGAGTCTCTGTACTCTTGTCAGTAGTGTGCTCTTGCACGTAGCTAAGAGCTGACGTACTGTAGAGCTAGTAGGAGGCGCTGAAATCGTGGCATCAACTGCCTTATCCCTCGTTCGAATTCGACGAGGTTCTCGTATGCTTTGAGGTCTGTTGGTTTCTGTGCAAGCTCCATGGCAAAATCTCTTCTGCTGAATATGACGTTCTTACAGTCTTTGCACATCCTGATGTCAAGACTGGTTTGACCGACTGGTTTTTCCGTTAGGTTATCAGTTCCTCTGCAGGTCAGCGGCGAGGATAGGAAGCAGATTAGGAGCGAAGACATACTTGCAGCTACGTTGAGGCCAACCTCACCTGAGCAGCCGGTTCGAAGGTCACCGCATACTACCCTTCCACATAGTCTGCAATGGTGCCGTCGAAAAGTGTAGTTCGAGAACTCTTGCTGACAGAATGGACATCGTGCAACAGTCGCATCATCCTCCCATGTCACCACCGATTGCTCCAGAATTTTGCGCTGGTTCTTGGCCCCTGACATGGGCCATAGCAGCCCGCCACTGCCAACAACCTGTTCAGATGGTGGACTTGTCAAAAGTTGAGTGAGCTTCGTCAGGCGTTTCTCCAATCGAGTTACTTCGAGGTACGTTCTGTCAAGCGTCCGTTGTCTGGCATCCTGAAACTCTTCTGTATGATTCCGTGCAAAGCCTACTGAGCTTAGTTGCGTCTCCATATACTGTCTGCTGAAAGCTCACCGTTATGGTCGCTGTAACCTTCCCGGGACTTGTAGCACGTTTCGCATACCCTGCACCAGATACCTCTTACAGGCTCGTGTTGCGCTGACCTTGACAGCTTCATCTGGTACATGGTATGTTCATCGCAGAACAGCCTTCCGCACTTCCTGCAGTTGATACGCCCATTCGACCCAGTGAGACGTTTGCCACATAGTGGCTCAGAACAAGCGTCATTTGTTCCATGCTTCTGCCAATGCTCTCTGGTTACCACCTCATCTGGATCAGGCTGTGATGTCTCTGGGGCAGCCTGCGCGCTTGTAGGGATGCCTGGTGATGGCGGGAGATCGTTCGATTCAAATACGTCCAGTCCTTTTAACTTCTGATTGAGAACTGCTAGTGGCTGAAATTTCTTCGCTTTAATCATCTGCGTCTTGAACCAGTCCTTGACTTCGTCTTGTTTGACTTCCTCCAAGTTCTTGTGGTTATCATCGAGATGCCTGCGCCAGCAATAAGCACTTAGTATTGTCCTCCGATGGAAGTGTTCACCTATTAAGTTGGAGCAACGTTACCTGCAGAGGATCAGCCCTTCGTATCCTCAAACCTTTAAGAGTATTGTAGCTACCATTTCCTCGTTACATATAGGACAGACAAGCCTGGCGTTAGAAACAGAAGCCTCTGCTGCTCTAGTTGAATCTCCAATCTCTAAAGATATCCTTGACCCAAGATCTTGATTCTCTGACGACACTTGCGAGGTCGAAACCTGCGAGCTCAATGAGATAGAGCTCTCCGACGGCGAGAGTAGACTTGAGTTGCGCGTCGGTACAACCGCAGGTGACAGAGACCTCCCACTTCCTAGGATTCTGCCACCGCCCAGCTTTCTTGAAGACATGGTCAAAAGTTGGTGAATGACCGCCGAGGCCTCACGCCTTCGATTGCTGCACCCTTTCCCTTGGGTACCCAAGAAACGCGGCTTGTGGATTGGGCTGATGTTGAAGCTGAGTAATCAGAATCTTATCGCGATCTACCTTACCTTAAGGTACCTTACCTAAGGTAAATAAGATTATCTTTCTCGAAATTCATGCAGTTTCACATGCCAGTGTCAATGCATTCAACATCTTCTTCATCATGCCTCACCAATTTCCCGAAATCCAAGGTGGTGGGTCGTTGATACTGGCATGGCAAATACGCAATAAGAGGGTTCTTGTTGTTGGCGGAGGAGAGGTTAGTGATCAGAGGCCGTAAACATAGCTATTGCTTCTTGGGGCAAACTGACTGAATCTCAGGTTGCAGCAGGTCGAATACTCAATGTACTCAACGCTGACGCCAAAGTCACTGTCGTATCGCCGCGTGCTGGATTGAACGAAGAAGTAGCGTATAGGATAGAACAGAAGGAGGTGGACTACATAGATCGGAAGTTCGAACCCTCAGATCTCGATGGAGCGGATATGGTCTTGACGGCTGTGGATGATCCCGAAGCATCAACACAGATATGGAAGCTGTGCAAGGAAAGGAAGATAGCCGCCAATATAGCGGATGTGCCGCCTGAGTGTGATTTCTACTTTGGTAGTGTGCATCGAGACGGTCCTCTTCAAATCATGGTCAGCACGAATGGCAACGGACCGAAACTTGCAAGTATCGTGCGGAAGCAGATTGCAGCAAACCTGCCCAACAACATTGGTGCAGCAATACAGAAGGTTGGAACACTAAGGAAGAAGCTCCGGAAGGTTGCGCCAGGAACGGAGCCGGGACCGAAAAGAATGCAATGGTAGGTCTAGGCGGCCGCGGCAGAGCTTTTCACTGGCTGATGACTCTTAGGATGTCCAAGGTATGTGAATCATGGAGTCTGGAGGATCTTGTGGATATGAACGAAGAAGACATGGAAGCACTCCTGGAGTTCTACGAGCCTGGGACCGTGCCAAGCCTTCAAAGTCTTCGATACGGTGAAGGACTGGACGAGTTTGGATTCGACGGGAGTTTTGGTTGGTGGTAAAACCTCAAGGCCTACAGTAGCCAGAAGGAGACTAATTTAATGCTGTCCATTACCTATGATTGATGTGTGTCCAGGATTGGCGTTCTACAGGCTAGCTTATTGCAGATATATCTAGCTGGTCGGCGTTGGTTCAGCCATTGGGGGTTCTCTGATCTAAAGTTGTGTTTCCCTACGAATATCAAAACCGCCGTTCAGTCTGAAAGCCCGAGCAGTGTCTTAACGCAGGCCAATGAGTTGATGTAAGGGACAAAGATTGGGTGAAACTCAGAAGACATCTGGGGTTAGCAATACGAAGGTATAGATGATGGATTTGGGCCAGCGATTACAGGGAGAATTTCGCCATGCTCCGAACAGATGCACTTCCGGACGATTTTCCACCATTTTACCAGGCACAAGGAGCGAGTCGTTTTGGCGGCTCATTTGGTGATGTTCGTCCTGACAGTATGCCTGCGGATTAGGTGGTTGTGAAAGTCGCTGGGTGTGGGGTGTGGGATCATCGGATCTTGGGAGAATTGAATGCCAGGGAATACGCACTTGGGGGCTGTGGGTCTGATTGTTGACTGCTTTGGATTCTTGATGCTCGGTTCAATTCGTATCAGGATCTGAATGTTCACTCGCGGACACCCACTTGCTTTCCTAATAACACCTTGCATCATGTACACGATTAGCTTAATTCTGGTCATCGGCACTGATTTGGTCAAGCCTTTGTTCTCGGCAAAGTGAAGTGAAGTCGTTGTAGCATGTGCTCGATCTTTCTAGTTCTAATGGTAGAATGAAATGATTCGCTCGCTCAGAAAATAGTTGCCGACGCCCACGACGAGCTCGCAATGACGAGCCATGAATTCATCCAGAAATATCTACAAAGATGATGTTGATTTCGCAACGCTCGCTCTACAGTCCCCAGAATTCTCCAAACAGTAAGATGAGTTGAAATGCAGTGTCAACCTCAGCTGACCCTCGACACCAGCCTGAAGGGCAATGGGCAGGTGGACTTCAGCAACCCCGAAGCCGTACAGTATGCCAACATACAAAGCAGTATAAGGAAGATGCTTTAAATCTAATGCCATTGAAGGCAATTGACGAAAAGTCTTCTTAAACGGGATTTCCATCTTGAGATTGATCTACCACACGATCGATTGTGTCCACCCGTTCGTCACCCACCATGGTTCAATGGTATATGCTGACATCCGTTACAGGTTCCCAACCGGTGACCAGGCTTTTATTGAATTCCGCCAGTTCAGATGGCTCATTGACAACTCTAGGCTCAACTACATCCTTTGGCTTCAAGACCTGCTGGACACGACAAGCGATGACTTCACGGACGAGTATGATCCCGCTGACGACATCGGCGGTCTGGACATGTAAGTCCCAGTACACTAAGCCTGGTCCACATCATTAACGGCAGCAGTGGTACTGGAGCAAGTTGCATCTACCCTCTCCTTGGTTGTCGCCAAAGACCAAAATGGCATTTCGGAGCAACAGGTAGCATTCCTCATGTCCGGACAGGTAGATGGCTAATACGATGCTAGATATCGACGAGTGGAGCTTGCAGTATGCTCGTAAGAATGTAGCGTGCAACAAGCTCCAGTCAAATATCCGACTTCGAAAGTCGAGCCCTGATGGGCCACTGATTCCTTTGGATTTATTTAGATTTGACAGAATTGACTTCACAATGTGCAACCCTCCCTTCTACAATTCCGCAGACGAGATGCTCGCTTCCGCTAAGGCAAAACAAAGACCGCCCCTGTCAGCTTGCACCGGGGCCGAAGTTGAAATGGTAACGCCGGGTGGCGAGGTTGCTTTCGTAACCCGGATGATTCAGGAAAGCCTTACGCTACGTGAGCGAGTCAAGTGGTACACCAGTATGCTTGGGAAGCTCAGCAGCGTTTCTGTGATAGTTGAGAAGTTGAAAGGTGTTGGGGTGAGCAATTGGGCGGTGACCGAGTTTGTTCAAGGGAGTAAGACTAGGAGATGGGGCGTTGCTTGGTCGTGGGGTGATATGCGGCCAAGAATGGTAATGCTTTCTCTGGTGAAGAGGCAAGCTTGTTGTTCGGACACTGATCTTGAGAACAGGACGTGGCTCGAGGCATACCGGGCCTTCCGAAGCACCTCCTGCCATTCCCCTCAGAATTCGCATTCAGCCCCACTAATATACCTCTCGACATTGTAGCTCAGCGTATCGACGAGTCTATCAGACATCTGGGCATCGAATGGGATTGGAGTCCTTCCACACTGACAGGTGTCGGCTGTGCAAGATATAACGTCTGGTCCCGAGCCGCACGACGGCGGCAGAATAGTCTAGGATCCCAGAGTGGAGATGCTACGGACAGCGACGAAGAATATGATCCGGCACTCGCTTTCAAAATTCAAACGACGCAAAGCAAAGAAGTCAGCAACGTCGTCATTATCATCCGTTGGCTAAAAGGCAACGACGCCGTCCTTTTCGAGAGTTTCTGCGCTATGCTCAAACGGCACGTCGAGAACAAGTAACAAAACAATCACCCACACTGCCCAGTCAATCCAAGTGACCGAGAACGCCCGCAAGCGACTACCTAAGCAATTCCCACCCCACATTCTGCCAACCCCACCAACCCCTCCCGATCAACCCTCATACCCACCCACTCCTCCATCCTCTTAGCCCCCAACCCCTCATAAAACCCAATACTACTCTCATTCCATTTCAAAACACTCCACTCCAACCTCCCACCCCCAATCCTCCGCACCTCCCTCGCCAACTCGCCCAACAACCGTTTCCCATACCCGCGTTTGCGGTATGCAGGGCGAACAAACAGGTCCTCGACGTAGATTCCGGGTGCGGCGCGCCAGGTCGAGTAGTTTGTGAAGTAGAGGGCCATGCCGGCGACGGTGGTGTCTGGATCGATTAGCAGGAGGGTGTGGGCGTAGCCGGTGTTTGTGTCGGGGAAGGAGAGGGTGCTTAGGAGGCTGGATTCGGTGGCCAGGACTTCGGATGTTGCATTTTCGTAGGCGGCGAGTTCGTGGATTAGGGTGAGGATTGTGGAGACGTCTGTCGTGGAAGCGGGGGTCAGCTCGGGGTTTTTGGGTCTGCTTTTGATGGAGAGTTCCAGCTGGAAGTAAGTGATGTCACGTGCCCTCTTGCGTCGCGCGTCTAACGGTGGCTTTGCTGGCCATTGTGGTGGATGTGCGATGGGAATTGACTACCTTATGCCAAGGAAAAGGATTTGCGGGCAAGATATTGAAAGCGGTCAGTGGCTCACCGCCCGGCACTATCGTGTGGAATGTACTCACCCTTGTCAGCCCTATGAACGTTAGGGCTTAACTCATCATCGTAGGCTGCGCGGTATTGAACTATGATCGTGTACTTCTGTGCATCTTGAATTCTCTTTTTCGTACACATATTTTAGAGAGAATCCTCGTCTTCGTTGTTGAATCGTTTCTCTCGGTAAGGACAACCAGCTGGTCACTGCAAGACTATACGGCCCATCCTCAGACACGCATTCCACCATAGCAGAGTATACGACTGAGAGAAGTTGTGAACGACCTAATCAAGCTCGGACTAGGGATGCAACATGCTCGTTTAATGCAGTGTTCTCCAACTAAGTCTTGCAGATCGACCACCACAAGTAAGCTCTAGTATTTGGGACGGCTTGATCGTTGTTGAATTGTCACTGCATGAATAAACATTAGTTATAATTGCTCTGGCATCCTGACAATGATGTCCCCATGCCGTTTAACGCAGATCTCTGGTGCTCGCCATGCGAATGTTGCCAGCTCTGTCACTGAGGAAATCCGTAACAATCTTCGAGGGCTCCACGTCCTGAGAGCGGCGAAGAACTCTACCCATCTCATCCACACCAGCGAAAATTTCCGACTTCAGATGGCTTATTTGCGGAGGCTCCAAGCTGCCGGTGCTATTCACAGAACCCCACTCCACACGCCAGCTTTTGTTCATCGAATCCCATCGCATCACTGGACATTGCGAAAAGATCCGAGCCCACAACCTTTGCATGAACCTAGCGTTCATCAGATGAGGATTGCCAATGGATCTATTATGGAAAGGCAACGTAGACAGTGTCAACTGGTCCTCAAACGGCATCTTCTCGCCGAGACACTCTTTTCCCCATCTGCTGCTGGCTCCTTTAGGCCAAGCCCGTCTCTTTATCGGTCCTTCCCATGCCTGCCCTCCATTCGCCAAATCTCTCAACCTTTCCCACTCTTGTTCGGGTAAAGGCGGTAATAACCTCTCAAGCACGTTACGGAGCCATGTCTTTTTAAGATTTCGTGCTCTCTTCATGGGCGTTGGGCGCCCCCAGATATTAGTTTCGGGGATTTGTGGCTCGACTTGATTGATGCGTATGCGTGATTTGAATAGTTCCAGACCCCCTTGTCGGTTCTGACTGTGCATAAGGGCTTTCAGCCGAGGAGGTAACTCGTCAACAGTACTGGTCCTTGACGAAGCCGACAGAGCGGCAACCGCAGTATGGTCGGCAGGGATCTCTGGAGCCAGAAGAGGGGCCAGGAGCTGGTGACGTCGCTTACCACAGCGACCATACGTCAGGCCCAGGATCCTATGGAGGGCGTGTAAGTGACCCTGATTGGCACGTCGAAGGAGGGAGAGGCCTTGTCGTGCTATATGAAGGTCATTGAGATATTCAGGCTGAACCGTTGCGGCAGAGGAATCTAGCAATGGTGTCTGAACGGACTTCTTTTGGCGCATGAAACGAGGACATTTTGCACGAAACCGGGAGAGTATATATCGATGTTGATATGCTCGCGCCGCTGAATCTGGGAGATATGTACATTCCCGGAGCAATGCCCGTAGTAGGTGAATGGGATTATTAGTGACCGCCATGCCGGAGGCTGCTATTCTCCTGAGCTTCTGTCCGACACCCCTAGAAGCGAGTTCTGTGGCTTGTCAACCTGAGGATCAATGGTCACAAAGTGGTAGTAGCTCTTTGAATTATGTCAGAAGGTGCAGTAGAGGTGAGTACGGTACAGTAAGGTAAGGTATGTACTGTAGAATTTGACGCGAGATCCGCCAATCAACCCCGCGACGCGAGCCAAATGGTGAACCAGAGCCCTTATGATTTCATTTGTAGATTGCTTGAATTTCTGAGAGCGACTACTCTGTAACAGGCTCTCTGTAATTATCTCATTGATAATATCCATTTGGAATATCCGTAGAATTACTGGAAATTCGAATTGATAGAGTTACTCTGTACTCGGCGCCAACGTGAAGTGGAGAACGCGCCGAACCGCACGCACTTACGCACCGCACTTACGCTTCCATTTCTGGATGCGCATCAAATCAGACAACTTCCTCGATGTGACCAATTGCGAACCGACCTACTGTTCGGTGAGTACGAGTAAATTCCGTGCGCATCGTTGCAAATATCGGTGTCTGATATATCTGATAGATCTTACATTTCCAGTGGCTCTTGGCAAGATTGCCCATTCACCATTCCTTCCCAATCATACCTGAATTCGACCGGCTGCATGGCCTCAACACTGCACCCTGGACCTCCATTACAGCCGCCGTCTTTCTCACGCAACAGCACCACATCTTCCATGAATGGTGTGCATGCTTCCTTTGACGCTTCACAATCAGTCGTGTCCACCCCCGCTGCGACACCACCCCCGCCAAGAGGACACCAGCACCGATCGTCGTTCGGCATGGGGAGCCATACTCACCCAAATGGCATGATGATGCAGCGTAATGGATTCATGGGGTTCGGAGATGTCAATGGGCATATACCTCAGCAACAATATCCACCTGGACATGGACCGCAGATTTATACGGTACCCCTGCCTCAGGACATCTTGCTCGGCTATAAGGGCTTGCCCTGCACTGACCTTATACTGTGCGCCTTGAAGAAATATTACTGACAAGACTTCTTTTAGGCGGTATATTCTGGTGTATCAGTTTATGAGATGGAGGTGAACAACATTGCGGTAATGCGTCGTCGATCGGATTCCTGGCTCAACGCAACACAGATCCTCAAGGTTGCCGGTATTGACAAGGGTAAACGTACAAAGGTTCTGGAGAAGGAAATCCTAGTTGGGGAACACGAAAAAGTACAAGGTGGCTATGGGAAGTATCAGGGCACTTGGATCAATTACAAGCGAGGCGTCGACTTTTGTCGGCAGTACGGCGTTGAAGAATTATTAAGACCTCTGCTGAATTACGATATGGGTCAAGACGGTATAACTGCTGCAGGTCAGGGTGGGATTGAAACGCCAACAAAAGAGCAAGCGATGGCTGCCCAGAGAAAGAGGTTCTACAATGGCATAGAGAATCGTCCCCCTGGACAATCCCCAAGCGGCACCTTCTTTAAGAATATTTCTAGCACTGCCGCCAATGCGGTTAGTGCGATGAGCAAAGCTAGGTTCGATTCGCCAGGGCCAAGACCTAGCAGTGGTAATCGTCGCCCCAATCCTGTACGGAGGCAGTCACAACAGATGATGGCTAGTCAAGAGTCTGTTTATCCAGGCAGCAGCCAACAAAGCATGCAGAGCTTACATTCGGAGAGTAGCTTTGGTGGCAATGCACAGGCGGGCGCTACGTACGGCATCCAAAGTGGGCCTTATCTACCACAGCTTCCAGACGACAGGAATGGCGACTCACAAGAACCACCACGAAAACGTATGCGACCCTCATCAAGCCACGATCCCTTCATCAATAACACAGACGGTGCCTATGACACGTCAATGCGAGAGATATCTCCCACAGAACCAAATGAATCTTTCGTCTATAGCCAGCATGATCGTTACGATCCTCCCATGGACTATGGTATTATTGGTCTCGACCCACTTCCACAGGCCGTGGGGAAAGCTGCCGAAGAAAAGCATCAACTACTTACGTCACTATTCCTGGACCTTTCTCAAACTGATTTCTCCAATCACCCAGCCCTCTTACTTCTTTCTGCGCAGGATCTAGATCTGCCGCTAGATAACACCGCACATACGGCATTACATTGGGCTGCTACACTTGCACGTACATCACTCCTACAGGCATTGATAGCAAAAGGGGCCAGTATATTCCGTCTCAACGGTGGCGGTGAAACGGCATTGATGCGAGCGTGCGTGGTTACGAATAACCTCGACCAAGGTAGCTTTCCCGAGTTGCTGGAGATGCTTGGTCCAACCATTGAGATGAGAGATGGTCGTGGGCGTACGGTACTTCATCACATCGCCGTTTCATCTGCTGTCAAAGGTAGAAGTGCGGCAAGCAGATATTATTTGGAGTCCCTACTCGAGTTCGTCGTACGTCAGGGAAGCGTACCGAGCAGCCAGCAAAACTCATTTAGTGCATCTCAAAACCCTTCCATGCCGGTTACAGCAAGATCGATAGGCTTAGCAAGATTCATGTCTGAGATTGTGAACGCAAGGGATAAATCTGGCGACACGGCATTGAACTTGGCTGCCAGAATAGGTAACAAGAGCATCATTCAGCAGTTGCTCGAAGTAGGAGCCGATCCCGGGATTGCAAACCGTGGTGGTTTAAGACCGATGGATTTCGGCATTGGCCGAGAAAAAGATTCGGAAGACCAGCAGATGGCGTCCCAATCTTCCTTTGGTGGTCATGAGAAACTGGCTATTAGCAAAGTCGTTGGAGAGACGAGTAGAGACATCATGTCATGTAAGATGCGCTTGCCATCCATCTTTCAATATCGCTAACATCCTTTTCAGCAATTTCATCCCTCTTATCTCAAACGGAAGATGTCTCGATTAACAAGCTACGTGCAAAGCAAGTCTTAATCGACCAGGCCCACACCAGACTTCGAGAATGCTCTGCCTCTCTCAGTGAAGAGCGACGACGACTCGAAGACCTGCGCCGCAAAGCCAAGGAGAGTTCAGAATTGAAACAGAAAATTCACAACCTCAAACGGTCCGCCGACGAGCAAAAAGTCCGCTTGCATCAACTCAAGGGCATGACCAACGGCGAAACCCCCTTTCCAAACGTCCGAGTCGGCGAGGCAGATTCCGGGCTTCAGATCAACCCCGACGTTCTATCGGACCTCCCCATCTCCGCAGAGATGGACCCACAGTCCAGTCTACGGCAGGACCAACTCTCATATCTTGCCTCACTGCCTAAACCTCAGGTCCTTCGTGCAAGGTTATTGGCCTACAGAGAAAACAACAGAGACCTGCGCGACCAGGCGAAAAAACTCAAGAGTCGCAGCTCCGAGCTCGAAGAGAAGTATCGCCGTGTCGTCGCTTTGTGTACCGGTGTTGAGGAAGGTAAAGTCGAGGAGCTGTTGGGTGGGTTGGTTGCTGCTGTGGAGAGCGAGAGAGGTGAGGATGTGGAGGTTGGTAGGGTGAGAGAGTTTCTGAGGAGGGTTGAGGGAGTGGAAGCTTGAATCAGTTATCTGTAGGGCTTGAGAAAGTTTATGGGTTTCTGTATAGCATCGTGGGCTTGTGTTGGGTATGTTGAGGGATCAGCGCTCGTCTACGCCTTCATGCGCCCTTTCTGTTGATCTTTTGAGCGGTCGGGCTCGCCATTGTATCTGTGTCGTCAATAAGCAGCACATGGTATATTTAACAGCTCGCTCGTCTTTACCGTCCTATATATAGCACTTCATGGATTCAAGATTACACAACGTCCTGCTAAGTTAATTATTCACATGATAACAAAAGAATCTTTACTCTCTAACTGTATTGTACGTCAACCAATGTCATTTTCGAAACTCCGTCAATCGGACTTGGTCAATGAAGCTTTTCCGTCTGTTCATACATGCACAATGACGAACGTCCTCTCTGCGCCCTACGCTCTACACAATGGAAGCTGTGACCAACATGACCAGCCTCCCCTCTCATTCTCGGTCAAACGATTTCCACCTCGTCTCCCACATGATTCCATGAACAAATCATACTCATCTCCCGTACACAAAGCAATACAACAAGTAAAACAATGTCCTCCTCGTCGCCGCCCGTCCACAGTGACATAACAGGCGGCTGCCTCTGCGGCCGCGTCCGCTACACCATCCATTTCCCCGCCGGCAGCAAATGGCCGCCGGACGTAAGTTTCAACTTCAACCCCCCATGAAAGGCTTCGTTTCTTTACAGTATCGAACCACCTGCCCTCACTTTCTTTCTTTCTTCTAAGCTCTTCCTCTGCCCCCCAAGATTCCTAAACGCCCTCAGCCCTAACACATCTCGAACCTGTCCACAACACTAATGCGAAGTGGTATGCTATATGTACAGCCCCAAACATGCCAATGCACCCAATGCCGCAAAGGCTGCGGCACGCTAGTCGCACACTACATCACCGTCCCGACCTCGCAAATCGAATGGACACACACCGCCAACTCTTTTAAACTGTACCATTCATCTCAGAATGCGTATAGGGGGTTTTGCGCGGAGTGTGGAAGTACGTTGACGTGGCAAGGTGAAGAGTTGAAGGGTGAGGGCGATGGTAAGGGCGATGGGGAGGTTGAGGTTGTTGCGGGCAGTGTGGATGAGAGGTGGTTGGTTGGGGAAGGAGGGAAGGAGGGAGTGGGGAGAGAGTTGTGCACGACGACGGGAGGGAATCTTTGGTGTCGGAATGAGATTAAGGGGGTTACGGATGGGATGGTAAAGGGGCGTAAGTTTGAGGAGGAGAGTAAGAGTGTGGAGTTTCGGTGTTGAGTTATTTTCTTGTGGGTGGATGGAATGAGAGGCGTTTGGTGTTGTGTTTCTCGTCAGGTGTGGAAGGCTAGTTGTTTGAATAACTGTTCCTATGGCAGGATGCACGGGCCTGACTTGTCGACCTTTGAGATGTGAGATAGGGCAGCTTCGCACGATACCGTTTTTCGAAGATCCGTTGACTTCAAGCCTTCACGCTCATCAAAAAACGGCAACGGTAGGTATGTCGACAAGGTCGTCCCCCAGAGTGTACCGTCAAACCCGAGTCCCAACGTCTATGTCAGACCTGGATAATATATCCATATTCATTGGCCGTATCGGCATGTGGTAGAGTGTGACCCTCTAAGGCAAATTGGAGGCTGGTCATGTTGGTCACAGCTTCCATTGTGTAGA
>QQTW01002522.1_pt1 | contig 13343 bp, 13 predicted proteins | sample 1904831 | NCBI WGS metagenome assembly QQTW01 (sample SAMN09435610, study PRJNA476489) | Subsurface metagenome, whole genome shotgun sequencing project. | reverse complement strand
AATTTTACAACGATGATAGTGGTAATACTTATACCAACGTGACACGAACCACTGAGACAGTAAACAATAGCACACCTGAACAGAGAACCAACTCCTACAGTGACGGTTACGTTCATGGAAAAGTGTCCGAGCGCCGCTACCAAGAAAATGTTTTAGCCGAACGAGATAATAACAATGCTGCTCGTGGCCTGCTACTTGGCATTATATTCACTTCTGTTGCAGCTTTAGCCGTTGGATATACTTGGTTATTCAATCAAAAAAACGAAGCACCTACTTCAGTCACGCCAACAGTGATAATTCCTAATTCCAAATCAAATGACAAGCCAGCGCCTGAAGCCAAGCAACCCCCCCAAAAAGAAACCATTATCGAAAGAACTAGAGACGTATTAGTTCCGGTTCCCCAACAACAAGCGCCGTCACCCACTCCAAAGCAAGAAATTAACATTACTGTTCCTAATTCTGCGCCCTCGCCGTCTGCGGAACAAACACCTACAAACCAAACATCTTCTACGCCATCGCAAAATCAGAGCAGTAATACTGATTCTCAAGCTCAAACAACTGATACTGATAGCACAACTCCGGCTCTAGGTACGTCAAGCCAAACAGATACAACATCTGATAGCAGTTCTGCTTCTACTGATAGTAATACAACTAATTCTGCTCAGTAACAGCAGTGCGATCGCACTTTGGCAAAAGTATATATTAGTTAGCCTCTCTCCATTTGGAGAGGGCTTATATTATGCAGACAACAAACTTGAGGATAAATGCCTAATGTAAACAGATTTTGAGCAATTATTGCAACTCTTTAACCCTGATAAACTTTGTTAAATATATAGGATTGGTTTTAGGAAACTGATGCTAACTTAAAAACAGGCACAAATAGGAAATATTCAACCAAATGTTGGAGATTAGGGCCTGTGCCTCCCGCTCTGCTCCCCTCGCAACAACTGAAACCTTGCAGCCTAAAATGACATCGTTTTGCTTGTAGTTTAACTCAGTTGTAATTGGAGGTGTTTGAACTTAAGACTAAAATCCGTTTGAAGTAACCGGATAATTGCGGAATTAAGTTCAGTTAGATTGCGAGTCGAGTCCACCCTAGTTTGAGTTTAGCTAATTTTTGCCTCGTTTAAATCATTCAAACCTCTCGTCACCCGCCTTCAGCTGCTAATTACCCAAGTAGCTAGGCGGGTTAGTTATGTTTTGTACTTATTTCTAACTATTGATAGAGTGGTAAAGTATTTACATTTATATCTAAAGAGGGAAGTCAGTCATTATTAACTAGATTGAAAGACTCATAATTTAAACCTTTGAGTTCATCCTATTGCCAGAGGAAAAAGCCATTTAGCTGAGCCATCCTAAATATAGAAGCTAGTTAATAGCTTTCAATTGAATTGAGGAAAGCCAGATGAAATTGGCAATTATTTCTGCTACAGCCCTAATTAGTACAATATGCTTAGCAGCTCCAGTAAAAGCTGAAAACCCTGCCCAAGTAAAACAATTGATCGAAACCAGAGCGTGTGAAGGCTGCGATCTTTCCGGGGCAAATCTAAGCGGTGTCCATCTAATTGGTGCCGACTTGCGCGACGCAGATTTATCAGGTGCTAACCTCAAAAATGCCAACTTAGAAGGTGCTGATTTAACTGGTGCTAACTTGCAAAATGCGAATATGACTAAAGCTTTTGCCAGCGACGCTAGCCTAGTTAATACCAACCTCAAAGGTGTTAACTTCAGTGGAGCAAAACTCTATAGTGCAGATATGGATGGTGCAGTCTTAGTTGGCACTAACTTCAAAGATGCTAAGCTGTACGGTGCTGATTTGTCCAGATTTGGTAAATAAATAAAGTAGGCTCTTTAATTAAGTAGTCGTAGGGGCGGGTTAAATAGATATCTCTTGCTAGTTAAAAACAAGACTCTAAAAGCCTCTTAGAGTGAATGATGAATGCTGGATGCTCAAAAAAACATATTTCATCATTCATCACTCATCATTCATACATTCAAAAATTACCTTCAGTCTCCTGACTCCTGAATGATATCAAATCTACTGAGACGGTTGATTAATTTGTTGAATTTGCCCAGCAAAATAAGTTTCCTGGTAGTTTAGCTGTTGTGCTAAGTCCAGACCTTTTTGAAATGCGGCTAAAGCTTCAGATTTGTCGCCAAGATTGAGATAGATTTGCCCGATTTGATCGTACGCAGTCATCATTCCATAAAAGTCAGAAGCAAATTGTTCAGCCTGTAAAAGAATTTGACTGGTTTGCAGCGCGGCATCAATCTGATTTTGAGATCGGTAGAGTGCAATTAATTGGCGAAGTGCATCACCAGCAAGGCTATATTGTTGTATAGCCCAAGCTGATGTGTAAGCTTGTTGAAAGTTTTCAAAGGCTGTTTGTATCTGTCCCAGCGCTAAATAATCATTAGCTATCGCTAGTCTCAAGGCGGGTAATGATAAGCTTAATTGTGGGTCGTTTTGGTAAATCTCAAATAACTTTTGTTTGACTGCTATTGCCTGTTGATATCGTCTTGCTTGCCCGTAGATAAAATCAAGTTGTTGCAGGTTAGTTAAGACACCCAGGCGATCGCCCGCTTCTGTTGCAAAACTCAACAACTCCTCATAAGCAGTTGCTGCTTTAGCATAGTCAAACCAACTTAAATTTAACTCCGCTAAAGTTTTTAGTGTTGCTTGTATAGTGGCTGCATCTCGTTGCTGTCTCGCCGTTGCCAAAATTCGATTGTAAATAGCGATCGCATTATCTGGTTCTCGCACTTGTTGAAACGCCAAGCCCAGAGAACGCAAAAGTTGTAAATTAACATTAAGCTGAGATTGAATTTGTTGCTGAATTGTTTGCAATCTTTGGGTAATTACCTGCAATTCTGGACGCTGATTGTCTCGCCAAGCGATACCCCCAACTCTCGAAAGCGCTTGTATTTCCTCCTGAAAACCCAATGCACGACGCAGCCGCAGTTCCCGGTTCCAAATCGCAAGCGCACTGTTGCGATCGCCTACTGCATATCTTGCTGCGGCTTGTCGATCTAATTCATCTAACGCCGCCTTAAGTTTTAATCGTTGCAGTGGAGTTAAAGGTTGTTCGGGGTTGGGAAGCAGTGGATCGGGTGTTTTAATCTCTAAGGGATTAAAGAAAGTTTCCTCTATTTTAGGTTTGCGGCTATCTGCTAACGCTTGGGGGCTAGTGGACAAACACAGCCAGAAAATAGCCACAGCAATAGTAGCGTGTTCTTTCCTGATAAAATTTAGTATTTGGGAATCGGTAAAGGTGGGTTTAACCAAAAGATTTGTAGGAGAACAGATAGACTGGAAAAACCCGCCCCTACTAAGTGACAATTTTATCATTCCAAATCTACCAACCATAAAATTCAATAATATTAGCATCGGCAGCTTGATACCAGCAACCGCTAGTGGATATAGTTATTTTGGCTAGAGTTAGGGAAAAATTTTTCTTGACAGGCAGGAAGATCTAAAATACTTCCAGGTTATATGTAAGTAACTCTTTTTCATAAGTTTGAGATAATGACCAATACTACGGAGATCGCAACTTTAGCCCGCTGGATGGCTGCTGATTTTAGCAACCAAGAACAAGCTTTTGAAAATCCTCCCTTTTTTGCTCACATTCGCGTTTGTATGCGTCCCCTACCCTCAGAATTCTTGTCGGGGTTCAGCTTTTACGTCGAACAAGCTTATGACTATATGCTGAATAATCCGTATCGGGTGCGGGTGCTAAATTTAATTGCAGCAGGCGATCGCATCGAAATCGAAAACTACTGCATTAAACAAGAACAACAGTTTTATGGTGCATCCCGCGAAGTTCAACGCCTGCAAGCACTATCTTCTGACAGCTTAGAAAAATTACCAGGCTGTAATATGATTGTCGAGTGGACGGGACATAGCTTTAAAGGTAAAGTTGAACCAGGCAAAGGCTGTACAGTCGTACGCCAAGGTAGAAAAACCTATCTAGACAGTGAATTTGAAATCGACGGGGATAAATTTATTAGCCTCGATCGAGGACGCGACCCCGAAACCAATGAACACATTTGGGGTTCAGTTGCTGGGCCATTTCACTTTGTTCGCTGGCATAGTTTTGCCGACGAAGTGAAGATATAAACTTTTTTTTGGCGCGTAGTCTCAGTTCAATTAGTAGGGTGCGTTAGACACCAATCGTGCCTTGTCCAATTTGGTCGAGAGCATATGATGCGTCGCAGGGCACCTGAAGCGGTTACGCTTATTGCTAATGGTTTATAATTTTGATATAATAGAATATCTTAGCTACGGCGACATAGCCAAGTGGTAAGGCAGAGGTCTGCAAAACCTTTATCCCCCGGTTCAAATCCGGGTGTCGCCTTCAGGATTTCACCCCCATATCAATGCTTTTAAGGGTGGTTATCTATTTAATTAAGACTCAAGATGGATAATTTTGGTGTAACTTAGGGCAAAAAGTAGTGTAAGTTTGGTGAAAGTCGAAGTACAGCCAAGATTGTTACACCATAAATTCTTTAAATTATTCCAATGTACTCTCAAAGCTAGAAAGGCAGAAATAGCAAGGGTTCAGGATTATTATGGTTAAGAACGATCGCTTGCAGCTAAGATTTCACTATGCTGGCAAGCGACACTATTTTTCGTTGGGATTGCCGGATACTAAAGTTAATCGCAGAGCAGCTGAAGCTAAGGCTACTTATTGAGTCTGACAATAAACCTCCTGCGTGAATGTTAAATTGCACAGACATCATGGCAGTTCTAGAAAAACTGGAACTTCCTGAGATTTTGAGTAACCCTACAGTAATGTCTTTGGCAGTGGAGAGTCCAGGGCAAGCGATAGCTCACTATCAGCAACTGCGATCGATTCCTCAAAGTCTGTTGGTTGAATTGTGTAAACCTCCGAGTAAAGCCTTGGCTGCTATGCAAACTGCTAAGGAGATAGCCTTGAAAACATCAGTCGATTCAATCACTGGAGCAATTAAGGCGAATTCTTTGAACTGTACTTCTAGTCGTTTTTGCGATCTTAGAAAACAGCATCTATTTTACTTGATTCTGTCTTTAACCGAGAAGTATTAGGTGAGAGGTGACTCTTTTGTCCTAGCCAAAAAGCAAAATAGTGTTACGCATCTTTTGTCACTTTCAGCGAATAATAATCTATAACCCGTGTTGTTACGTGGTTTTGCAACAATTACAGTTAAATGAAAATATTTGACAAACGATCCTGCTTATCCATGATTCAGCCTGAAGTTTAGAGCAGGCAGGATATCTTTCTCGACTCAAAGTGACAAAAGAAGGGTTACTATGCTGTTGCGTAAGGCAGAACAGGCGCAAGTACCCGATCGATCTCTCGCAACACATCGTTGCTCAAGCTGATACCTGATGCCGCTGCATTATCCGCCACTTGTTCCGGACGGCTTGCACCAATGATGGCAGAAGACACTTGCGAATCCCGCAATACCCATGCCAACGCTAATTGAGCCATCGAGAGGTTTAATCGCTGCGCGATCGGCTTGAGGTTTTGCACGGCAGCCAGGATGCGATCGCTATACAGTTCCTCACCCATAAAAGCATTCATCTGCTCGTTTGCCGCACGGGAATCAGATGGTGGTGCTTCTTGTGGTTTGTATTTCCCCGTGAGAACACCTTGCGCTAGTGGCGACCAAACAATCTGAGTGATGCCATTTGCCGCACACAAAGGAAAAACTTCAGCTTCGGGTTTGCGCCATAGCATCGAGTATTGCGGTTGGCTGGATACAAATCGCTTTACGTTAGGAAGATTCAACGCCGCTTGAATCTGGGCTGGACTCCACTCACTAAAGCCAATGTAACGAGCTTTCCCTTGCCGGACAACATCAGTCAATGCTGCCATCGTTTCTTCTAGTGGGGTATTCACGTCATAGCGATGGCACTGATAGAGATCGACATAATCAGTGCGAAGTCGCTGTAACGAGGCATCGATTTGTTTGTAAATTTGGGCAGCCGATAATCCCTTGTCAGTGGATGACATCGGAAAGTAAACTTTGGTTGCCAAAATGTAAGATGAGCGATCGATATCTTGTAAAACTTCACCTAACAGCGATTCAGCTGCACCACGTCCATACACATTCGCGGTGTCGATAAAATTAATGCCGACATCAAAGGCTTTGTGAATGCAAGCTTCTGCTTTTTGCCGCTCGACTCCGCTACTATAAGTCAACCAAGAGCCTAAACTGATTTCAGACACATTGAGATCGCTATTGCCAAGCTGTCGATATTTCATATTTAGTTATCCAATGGATGCGTTGTTTTAATCAAATGTTGCTCTAATTAAAATGGGTATGTGCGCGGCGTATGCTGAAGGGTAATCCAGTGGTCAGTCGTAAACTCCTCAACGATCCAATCGCCGCCGAAGCGCCCTATACCACTATTCTTCTCTCCACCAAACGGCGCATTTGGCAGATCGTTCACGGGTTGGTCGTTGATATGAGTCATTCCAGCTTCGATGCCAAGGGCAAAGCGCAATCCGCGCCCTTCATCTCGCGTAAACACTGCACTCGATAAGCCATACTCAGTGTCATTTGCCACCTGCAATGCTTCAGCTTCGTCGCGCACTCTGATGATGGGGGCAACGGGCCCAAATAACTCCTCGCGGGCAACAGACATATCGTTGGTCACATCCACAAATACGTGTGGTGGCAACATCAGCCCATCTGGATCGCCGCCTAAAAGCTGACGTGCTTGGCTGCGGGCTGCTTGAATGTGCTTGAGGATTGAGTTCAACTGAGCTTCATTGATGATAGGACCGATCGCGGTATCTGGGTCATTCGGATCGCCCATTTTCAAAGAACGCACGCGATCGACAAAACGCTCTACAAACTCGTCGTGTATGCGATCGTGAAGGATGAGGCGATTCGCAATCATGCAAATTTGACCTTGGTTCAAGAACTTGCCAAACACAGCGGCGTTTACAGCTAAGTCAAGATCTGCGTCGTCTAGAACTACAAACGGCCCATTGCCACCGAGTTCTAGGGAAACTCGTTTCATAATTGGGCTTTTCATCGCTAGTTCCCCAATATGCCGCCCTGCTTTGGTCGAACCTGTAAAGGTAATGACGCGCGGTATGGGGTGACTGACAAACGCATCGCCAATCTCACTAGCCGAACCCGCAACAACGCTGAGTACGCCAGGTGGTAGCCCCGCTTCCTCATAAATCTTGCCAAGTAGCAGACCTCCAGAAATGGGAGTATTTGAGGGGGGCTTCAGTACGACCGCGTTTCCTAGCGCCAGGGCAGGGGCAACTGAGCGATTGGCAAGGTGAAGGGCAAAGTCCCAAGGGCTAACGACAGCCACAACACCCACTGGGCGACGGTAGACGCGGCTTTCTTTACCTGGAATGTCAGAAGGCAGGATGCGCCCTTCGGCACGATATGGGGCAGAAACAACCTGTTGCATTAGATCGTGTGCTGCACTCCATTCCAGCATCGCCTTAGAACGGGTGCTACCTGCTTCTTTAATTAACCACGAAATAATTTCCTCGCGGCGGGCTTCCATAATTTGGGATGCACGGCGCATGACAGCCGATCGCTCACTTGGTAATTTTTCTGCCCACGTTACTTGAGCGCGGCGGGCTGCTTGATAGGCATCTTCGATGTCCTGCGCGTCTGCTGCAGGAATTTCTATAATTACAGTTTGGCGGTACGGGTCGATTGGTCGTAGTTTACGATCGGAGCGACCTGTCACCCAACGTCCAGCAATCAGCAGGCGATCGAATCCCGTGTAGGGAGGAGGTGAATTAGGATGTGAGTTAGTTGTACGGTTGGGAGTTGTGGTTGTCATCGAAAAAGCCTGATTAGTTTAAGTTTTGGTATTGCTCAAAAAACGATCGTCTTTTGTTGTAGTTGCGATCGCTTTTAGAGCGATCCTCGTGGCTCACTTCTCATAGGTGGAGTTGGCTTAGCATTCGTGTTGTCAATCAGCAACCGCGCCAAACTCGGTAATGCCTCCCCATAGGTCGGATGAATGTGAACCGATCGCTCCAGTAGCTGCCACGTTGCTCCCGCTTCTATCAGCGATAGAAATACATGGACGATCTCAGCGGCTTCATACCCCACCAGCGTTGCACCCAATATCTTGTCCGTGTCGTTGTCTATCACCATGCGGTAAAAACCCAGATCGTGACCCCACTCGATCGCGCGTGCAATCTGAGACATCTGTAGCGTGGCAGATCTAGCATTAATTCCTTTTTGCCGTGCCTGTTCGAGTGTCATCCCGACTCGTCCGACTTGGGGTTCGGTGTAGACAGCGTAACCGAGGACGCGATCGCTGCGTGTTCGCTCCTCTCCAGATAAAATTGCCTTCAAGCGGCGATAGTCTTCCCAGGAAACATGGGTGAAAGCAGGTTGTCCGGCAGCATCACCAATGGCATAAACGCCATCACAAGTTGTATGAAAATGGTCGTCGATTTTAATGTAGCCGCGATCGTCTAACTCGACTCCCGTTGCACCCGCATTTAATGCCTGAGTGTTGGGCTTGCGTCCAGTCGCAACGAGCAATGCTTCCCCTTGTACCTCTCCGCGGTCGAGTGTCAGCGTAAATATGCCATCTTTGTAGGCAACCTGCTCGACTTTTGTATTGAAATGGAGCTTAATGCCATCTTGCTCAAAAGCTTGTACTAAAGTTTCACTAACTTCAGCTTCTTCGCGATCGAGGACGCGATCGCCTCGTACAATGATTTGAGTTTGACTGCCCAACCGCGCTAATCCTTGCCCCAGTTCTAAGCCGATATAGCCGCCACCAATCACTAGCAAACGCGGTGGCAATTCTTTTAACTCAAAAAAACTGCGGTTCGTCAAATAGGGGGTTTCTGCCAGACCAGGAAGAGCGGGAATTAGGGAAGAAGTACCCGTATTAATGACGACGATGGGCGCTTGCACTGTCACGTCACCGCCAGTTACAGTTCGTTCTCCCGCGAAGGATGCCTCAGCCCGCACGATTTTGACTCCAGCATCCTCTAACCGTTTTCCCACACCCTGATTAAAGCTATCTCGAATGCTGCGAACTCGTTGCATCACAGCCGGAAAATCGACGCTAACTTGGGTGTGGATACCTAACTTTTCTGCCTGTCGCGCCCGACCTGCTGCGTGAGCCGCCGCTAAAAATGCCTTAGAGGGCGTACAGCCATAGTTGACACAACTGCCACCTAAGACATCGCGCTCAAACAAAACGACCCTTAGCCCTTCCTGGGCGAAATCGCTTGCCAATGGAATGCCACCTTGACCGCTGCCAATTACAATTAAATCTGCTGTTTCCATTAGCTTGACCTCCTGAGAAGGAATTGAGTTATTCAAGGGCTTAAGGCTAGCTAAGCGAGTCAGGCGGCAGATTTAGTAGCTTTGGACAACGGACGTTGCCAGCGACCAGATTGCTAAGCCGATACCAGCTACGGCAATAGTTGTAAAAACCGGATGCTTCTCAGCTTTTACGTACAGGCTACCAGAGCGAATCCATCCCTGGTGCGTTCCCCGCTCGTGCATACCATAGCCAGGTCGATAGAGCGCGTTGTCCTCTCGATCGCGAGAAGGGCGATCCGACTGCTGCGAGGGAAACGCCCAAATCTCCATCAACTTGTCCGTCAGCCGAGGCGATATGCCACCTAGGATCGCAAGGAACTTAGCCTGGGAGCCAACAAACATATCCCGTTTCGGATGTTCTGCCGCATACAGGATCGCTTCAGCCACCGCCTCCGGTGGGTAGATCATGCCCCGATGGGCTGGTTGCCCCGGCATATAACTGCGGGCGTGTTCGTTGTATGGAGTGTCAATCCGTCCTGGGTGGATTAATGTCACAGAAACCGGGGCTTTTTCTTCCTCAAGCTCCATTCGCAGGGCATCTGTCCAGCCGTGAACCGCGTGCTTCGCCGCCGAATAAGTTGACTGAACTGCTACCGCTCGATCGCCAAGAAAGCTACCGACATTGATCAGCGCACCACCACTGCCACGCTGCTTAAAATGGTTAGCTGCAACACGGGAACCGTAAACGACTCCCCAAAAGTCGGTGTCGAACATCCGCTTCATGTCTGGTATTGAAACTTCAAGGCAGCGACCGAAGATGGATATGCCCGCATTGTTGACCCAGGTATCGAAGCTTCCGAACTCGGCTTTCGCCACATCTGCAATGCGATTAACGTCTTGTTCTTGCCCGACATCAGCAACGACATAGATTGCTTCACCGCCTGGCTTGCGGATCTCATCGACCAGTTGGCGGAGGGCATCCTCATTCCGGGCTGCAAGGACAAGCTTCGCGCCTTGGCGTGCCGCCATTCTGGCAGTCACCAAGCCAATGCCGCTGGAAGCTCCTGTAATTACAGCTACTTGGTTTCGGAGGGGTTTGAGTGAAATAGTCATGGTCCTCTAACTTTTAAAAACAATTTTCGTAAAAATCCAGATGGGAGTAATGTATTAACTAGGAATCGCCCCCAGTTGTTGCAGCTAACCTAACCAATTCACGGCCTTACGGGTTTCCTGAATCTTTCCGTTAGCGACGCGGTAGATACTCATGCCAGTTAGCGACACTGATTTATTTGTTGGTGCAATGCCTGCAAACTCGCGCCTAGTGAATGTATGTACCCGTCCAGCGGGCAATAACGCGTGAAGCGGAGCTATCCTGCAAGGAATCGCCTGTGGCAATTAGCTCGTCAATCGTATAATGCGTATTGCTAAACACGGCAGTTGCCCCGCGAAAGTCTTGCTTCGCGCCTTCTATTCCTCGTCCTGGCGGTTCGTGACCGTAATCAATGTAATCAGGAGAGACAATTTCATCAATCACCTCTTCTCTTGATTGAAAACCTCTTCATAAAACCGTTGCACGATCGCTTTGTTGTCTTCTTCTTGCGACATTTCTAATCTCCTTTGTCGTCTGCCTAGCTTTAGCGACTGACTAAATTCATCATTTCTTCTGAATAACGTCCGCCAGCAGCAACGCCTTGGGGTGATATTTCGTTAATTTGCTGCAAGTCTTCTGGTGTTAAAACTATGTCAGAGGCTGCGGCATTTTCTTCTAGGTACTGCCGTCGCTTAGTACCAGGAATCGGCACAATATCCTCGCCTTGAGCCAGCACCCAAGCCAGAGCTAGCTGTGATGGCTTACACCCTTTGTTCTTGGCAATTTCCTCAATCCGCTGCACCAGTGACAAATTCTTTTGAAAGTTTTCGCCTTGAAAGCGCGGAGACTGACGGCGATAGTCATCCGGTGGGAAATCCTCAAACCGCTTAATTTGTCCGGTTAAAAATCCTCGACCTAGCGGGCTGTAAGCAACAAAACCAATCCCCAATTCTCGGCAGGTAGCAAGAATTTCATCTTCCGGCTCCCGACTCCACAGAGAATACTCGGTTTGCAATGCGGTAATGGGATGTACGGCGTGGGCGCGGCTGATGGTTTTTACTCCTGCTTCCGAAAGTCCGATGTATCGCACCTTACCTTCTTTCACGAGCTTAGCCATTGCTTCAACCGTTTCTTCAATTGGCGTATTGGGATCGACTCGGTGCTGGTAGTATAAATCAATAGTGTCCACGCCCAAACGCCTCAGACTTGCTTCGCAGGCAGAGCGAACGTATTCTGGTTTGCCATTTATCCCGCGAGCGTTGGGGTCAGATGTGCGAACAATACCGAATTTGGTAGCAAGGATAACGCGATCTCGGCGATCTTTGATGGCACGTCCTACCAATTCCTCATTGGTGTGAGGTCCATACATATCAGCAGTGTCAAGGAAATTGATTCCTAAATCTATTGCGCGATGAATAGTTGCGATCGCTTCATTGTCGTCACGAGTGCCATAAAAGTCTGACATCCCCATACAACCTAAGCCCATCGCAGAAACGGTCAGTCCGTTTTTGCTTAATTGCCGAGTTTTCATTAAATGATTCCTTTAGGGGATAGCCAGGACAATCTTGCCAAAATTACTGTTGCTCTCGATGTGGCGATCTAGCTTGTCTACCACTTCAGCAAATTCCAAGCCTGGAATTTCGGATTCGGATGCAATTGGTGGCGGATAATTGCGCTGGCGCTGTTCGATATCTGCTCTATTGGGGGCTGATGCACGCACTTTCACCCGCACCTCTTTCCGACTCGGCTCTAGATTGGGAAGCTCTTGCAACTGCAAAACTTCTGGAGTACCATGCTCTTCAAAAACAACTGCCCGCATAAGCTTTGTCCATACTTGCTGGTTCCCAATCAAAAACAAGAGCGATGCCGAAGGCGGTATGCTCAAGGGCCATTCTTCGCAAACACAATTACGACCATCCCGTTCAATGCGAGCGCGCTTAATAAACTACAAATAAAACTGTTCTGGTTCTAAAACGAGCGATTAACGCGAACCAGATGCCGTTGGGGTGAATTGTGCAAACAGATTCAACATTTCCCGATTGAATGCAGGGATGTCGTCTGGTTTGCGACTTGTGACCCAGTTTCCATCTACCACAACTTCCCGATCCACCCAGTTACCGCCTGCGTTGCGAATGTCATCAGCAATTGTGTAGAAACTGGTTAAAGTGCGTCCTTGAACCAGCTTGGCAGATACCAACGCCCAAGGCGCATGACAAATGACAGCAAAGGGTTTACCTGCTTGTTGCATTTGCTGTAGAAAGGATTGCACTTTTGGCTCCATTCTCAGCTCGTCAGCATTGAGTGCGCCACCAGGTAACAATACCGCATCATATTCGCTTGGTTGTGCTTCGTTGAGATTGCGATCTACACTCACAGTTGTTCCTTTATCGTGATGCCGAAACGCTTGAATTTCTCCTGATTTGGTAGAGAGAACTTCCACCCTTGCGCCAGCTTCTTTAAGTACTTTTACGGGTTCGGTGAGTTCAACTTCTTCAAACCCATCTGTTGCCAATACTGCTACTCGTAAATTTGATAAGTCAGTCACGATTGTCTCCACGTTTTCATAACAGTGACCAGCGATCAATTATTTTCTTGTTTTTCAGTAGGCTCAGAATCTCTCACAACTATTACGTATTAAGCGGTGGGGTTGGAATCTCTGTTTGAAACCCGATCGCCCATCGCTGATTCAATTGCGATTATGCTAAGTGCCAACCTTTTTAGCTTATGGTTCCTTCCCTGTTTCAGGCTTTGCCCTCAGACAGATTTTGTACTTTATTGTTCTTGGCGTTATGGTATCCGAATTTACATTTTTGTCTGAATGACAGCGATCGCAACACCGAGTCCTGAATCCAAAATGCCTAGCATGATGATGTTTGTGTTAAGTGTCTCAATCTTGAGTATCGGTTGTATTTTTGTTTACTTTCATGAAATAGCAAGACACTACCCTGGCTAACTCGCCCTTGGGCTGATTCTTCAGAACTATAGCAATTAACTC
>QQTW01002521.1_pt1 | contig 13348 bp, 9 predicted proteins | sample 1904831 | NCBI WGS metagenome assembly QQTW01 (sample SAMN09435610, study PRJNA476489) | Subsurface metagenome, whole genome shotgun sequencing project. | reverse complement strand
CACTAACAAGCCGTACAGCTTCTTGAAGTTATGCAAGATCAAGTATTACAATTTCTCTCCTGTACATAGCGTGCAGAAGAATTTCTCATTCCAGACAGGCGATCCACTGGGACCGGATTCTAAGGAGAGCGATGGAGGCTCATCAATATGGGGTGTACTTGATGGGCGTGCCCCTAAGACTTTTGTCGCGGACACCGATCCGAAATTGAAGCATCTGGAAATGGGCACGGTGAGCATGGCTACAGTGGCATCGACCAAAGACCCAGATATACGCCTTGCCCGTAAGACTGAACAGTGTTTACTTTTCGTCGACGACGCATCTCACTGCTAATATTATCTACATTACCATCGCATACTAACTATGCAATGATCTCTTGCTGAGCGAAGAACCCAGCCGTCTATAGCTTTCCACAAATGTCGGCGAACTCCGCATAGCCTCTACAAGAACAACCTCACAGGATCCGACCTCTATTTCTTTACCATTGAAGATCTCAACACAATGTCCTCTCCCAAAAGAGCCGCCGACCCTTTAGACCGCCAAACAACAACACCGTTCCACTTGAAGCTCTTTTACCGTCTCTCCTCCTTCCACCACCTGACCGACTTCCCCATCCCCACCCCGTCAACTCCTTCTCCCGCCCTTCCACCACATCTGCAAATCTATACCTGGCCCACCTGCACCTTACTCGAGCTCTGCCACCTTCTTACCACCGCCCTCCCAAATTTACTTCCCTCGCCTGCGATCGGGACACGCTTAAGCTTCCGCCTAGTATATCCTGACACGCGACCCTTACCACCAGGCCGAATGCGCGAGGATGACGGCATGCGAGGCCGCTGGACAAGCAAGGAAATGGGAAGTGTGGTCGTCTCTGCTGCTGATGCTGCGGATGACGGGGCAGGGGAGCCTGACGCAGCAAATGGGACCAGTGGTACCGCAAGTACCAAGTTTCGAAACACAGAAGAAGCGGAACGGACGCTTGCGGATGCGAGGTTCGTGATTGGTGATTTCGTAGACTGTGCTATCTTTCCACCGCTGCCGGATGGGTCGGTCGCACCAGGCGCGCAGAGGGGTGGATATGCTGGTGGTGGCGGGCCACGAGGGATGGGAATGGGAATGGGAATGGGTGGTCCGCCGCCTCCTAGGGAGAACGGGTATGGGAGGTCGAGGGGAGGCGGGTATGGTTTGGGTAGGGGAGAGGGATTTGGAGGCGGGGGTAGGGGCGGAGAATCCAGTGGAGGGAGGGTGCCGCCGGGGGAGTGGAGAAGAGGGGAGAGGCTGCCTGATAGTGGCTATGGGAGGGGTGGCTATGGAGGCGGAAGAGGGAGAGGAAGAGGTGCCTACTGAACTCGCCTATCTTTCACCAAACATGCAACCGAGCATGTACTCGTGCATCAATATCAAGGCCTTTCTGGCCGATCATCATTCTTGCATCATCCCAGACGAAGAGAATGCAGGAAGCATGATGCTACCAACCAGCACGATAAGATGGGCCGACTCCATCGTCACCCCTTTCTCGCCCAGCAGGAGCCAGAAGGGTAAGGTTACTAGTAGCTGCCAATCCTTCGAACTCACATGATCTCTAGCCCGTTTCCAGCAATCACCGTCCAGGGATCAAATCGGGGCCGGCAGATCTTATACTCGACCCACCAACCACAAGCATGGGTGCCGCCTTACTAGGGACGAGAGCCACGTCAGGGGGTTTCATCGAGCTTACAATATCGCAATTTAGGTCTCGTTGGCAAGCTGGTGTCCCATCAGTTGATTGGAGAGGACAAACGGGTCCGCTTTGCGACTGCTCCTCGGAGAGAGTGCTCACACCAGAAAGCAGGTGCATGGCTATGCTCGAGGTCGTGGAGGGCTAGCATTCCACCCTACTCTTTCGTCTTTGCCAGGGATGAGTACCATGCGCTGGCTTCTGTTGCGCAAACTGGTACAGCTGGAGGCAACGTATGCCGTGGGCTTTTCTGGAAGCGGTAGCTGTGTGGGTTGATTGCACGACACAAATTAGCTCAATCGAAGCAAGTCTGTGATCGTACACCGCAACAACATCTTGAGACTCTGGAAGGCCAATCAAGCTCCTTGCGCGTAGGAAGAGCTAAGGCCCGGAGTTCAAATTGAAGTGATGAGTATGTTCTAGTCAAGTTGTGTCTTTTCCAGTGGCGACTGGAGAGTCTGCATACCATCTAGCACTCCATCCACACAAGCTCTATCTCCCACAACGGTTATCTTCATTGATTGCCACTCTGGCCTCCTCTGCTTTACGCACCGAGCTTTTAATCCAGGGTTCCCAGTCACATGTTTAGGATTGTTATGTATGATCTCTAAGCTGGAGGGTCAGTTGGTGATACTCCCCGGCATTGCACTCTATCCTGAGTGAGTTCTCTAAGCGTCAATCCAACACGAGTCGGACATGCATTGGGTCGGTCACTCGCCCTGTAAATTTGGTTGAAAGTAACACTTCATCTAGTAGAGGTGTAAATAGTGACTTCACGGCACGACAATGTAGAAATATTCGCAACTTTGCCAACGCCAGAACTGGTCGACTGCATAGAAAATTGCTGTTCGTTTGATATTAATCGTGATTATTTCTATTTGGCGGCGCGTCCAGAATCGACGCGTCCAATGCTTGGCACTCGAACCCATTAAACGAATGGTTTGTGGGACTTTCAACCCTGTTGGACAACTCGTCGGTCATGCTATCCAAACCTTTCAAGTCGCCACTGCTGAGAATATCTGCCGAGAGCGCCTCCCAGAAGACCAACAACCAGGGTGTCGAGCGACCTGCAAAACGACGTCGGCTCAGCGAGGAGGAGACCAAACATATCGAGGTGCATCAGGAATTAGCAGGAACTGGATCGGCGACATCTCTTACAAGGCCCGAGCCAACAGATGTGTCACGGAAGCCCCTCGTGACACTGCAGAATCTGCCTAGTCCAGAGCAGCAGAAATCCGAGTCAATACATGGGAACGAAGCATATTACACCGTGCTATGGCGGAAATTCACAGTCAAAAAGCACAAGACGTGGGACGGAGATGGGTTACTGGCTGTGCGAGGTGGATATGCCTCGCTACAAGATGTGTCAGGACGAGATATGGGCCGTCTGGCATTCAGCGACCCACTTTTGCCAGGCTCGTCACTATCAATTGGGGGAAAGGACATTGAAGTTGACTCGATCATACCAAAAGCCGACTATCTTGCTAGACCAGCTTTCTTGAAAGCTGGAAAGCCTTCTCCTGCCCCTACACCTTCCATCCGAGCTCAGGACCCAATTACCAAGCCTATAATTCACCCTTCAACTGTTCCCAGCAAGCCAAGAGGGAGTCTCCAAGCCCAGATGAGAGCGGAAATGCTCAGAGATAAGGAATCCAAGAAGAAGATCAGTCCTGCCCCAACTAAGAGCTTGGGAATGAAGACGGCATTCAAAACTCCACTCAAGGACAGCACGGTCATTCTTCAAGTGCCTGGTGAAAAGCTGACCCCACGCCACGACCCTCATGCTCCAGGTGCTCTAATTATGAAAAGGCCAACTACTGTTCCCAAAGACAGGCAGATTGTGGACGTGGTGCTTGATCCGATGCTTGGGAAACACTTGCGTGAACATCAAAGAGAAGGTGTTGCATTTTTGTATGAGTGCGTCATGGGTATCCGCGATTATGGTGGAGAAGGCTGCATACTGGCGGATGAGATGGGCTTGGGAAAAACGTTGCAAACTATCGCCCTGTTGTGGACGCTACTGAAGCAGAATCCGATCTATAACGCTGAACCAGTCATCAAGAAGGCTCTAATAGTTTGTCCGGTCACCCTCATTAATAATTGGCAGAAGGAGTTTAGGAAGTGGCTGGGCAACGAAAGGATTGGAGTCTTTGTGGCAGATGGAAAGAAGACAAGGTTGACCGATTTTACAATGGGGAAAAGTTATAGTGTGATGATCATTGGTTATGAGAGACTAAGAGGTGTGGCCGAAGACTTGACAAAAGGGGCAGGTATCGACATAGTCGTCGCGGACGAAGGCCACAGACTCAAAACAGTACAGAACAAAAGTGCCATTGCGATTCAGTCCCTCAACACTCCGCGACGCGTCATCCTATCGGGAACACCAATCCAGAATGACTTGAGCGAGTTCTTCTCCATGGTTAACTTCGTGAATGATGGACTCCTAGGTACATACAAAAAATTCGTGAAGCATTTCGAAAACCCCATCGTCAAAAGCCGTCAACCCAACGCTCTGGAGGAAGACATCGAGCTAGGCGAATCTCGAAGCGAAGAACTCGCTAAAGAAACCTCCAAGTTCATCCTCCGGCGGACAGCCGACCTCCTCTCCAAGTATCTTCCTCAGAAGACTGAATATGTCCTCTTCTGCAACCCAACCCCCACACAGGCAAACATCTACCGCCACGTCCTCGCCTCACCAATGTTCCAATGTGCACTTGGCTCCTCCGAATCTGCTCTTCAATTAATCACCATACTCAAAAAGCTCTGCAACAGCCCTTCGCTATTGAGCCCAAAGGTCGCAGCAACAGACGAAAATGCAAATTCCGCCTCCATTATCGCGCTCCTTGAAACCCTACCTCAGAACCTGCTGAGAACACTAGGCCCGCAAGCAAGCACCAAGATCCGCATTCTTGACACGTTCCTTTACCATCTCAGCCGAAATACCTCGGAGAAGATCGTCCTAGTCTCCAATTATACCTCCACCCTGGACCTCCTCCAGACACTACTCACGTCGCTCTCCCTCCCCTTTCTTCGCCTAGATGGCAGCACTCCATCTGGGAAGCGCCAGATTCTAGTTGACGATTTCAATCGCTCTTCCTCCACCGCTGTATTTGCGTTCTTGCTGAGCGCGAAAGCGGGCGGGATGGGACTAAATCTCATTGGGGCGAGCAGACTGGTTCTGTTTGATGTTGATTGGAACCCAGCTGTGGAGGAACAGGCTATGGCTAGGATTCATCGAGAGGGTCAGAGGAAGCACTGTAGGATATATCGGTTTGTGATGAAGGGGGGGTTGGAGGAACGGGTTTGGCAGAGGCAGGTCGTCAAGAGGGGTTTGGCTAGTAGCATCATGCAGGGAGGGAATGGTGGAGGTGCTCCTGGTGCTATTATTGGGAAGAAGGGCGTCGCACAATTCAGCAAGGAGGAATTGAGGGATCTATTCCGATTGGACGAAAGTGAGGCCTTGAGAACTCACGGGCTTATTGAGTGTTCTTGTCGGGGCATGGGAAGGGTCGAGATGGAAAAGCAACAGCAAGAACAGCCGGTCCACCTTGAGCCTGAAGACGACGATCAACCCTTCTTTGTCGAAGCTACGGATACTCTCAACTCATGCAGTGCCTCAGACTCAGAAGGAGGAGAGCAAGATTCTGACAACAACGACGCAGACTCGCTCCCAGACGTTCATACCCTAGTCAACGTCAAAGATCTAACCCGCATTACCACGACCGAACTCCAGAGTGATTCCTCACGGAGTAGGAGAAGTGGCACCGCGAACAGCAACAGCAAGGGCAAGAGCGAGCACAAAGCCAAAGATCAAGAGAGAGCAGGCGTGCAAGGCCTGATGGAATACATGCACATCGACACCAGCTCCTTCGCCTGCACACCCCCAGCTCATGATTCTGCTACCGGTAGTGACACTTTCATTTCAAGCGGAGAGATTGAAGCCCTAATCGACGATGACATCCTGATGGATGTGCTGCGCGGAGATGGGGAAGGCAGCCCGGGAGGCGTTGCTTGGGTTTTCAAGAAGACGAGCGGTGCTGCTGCTGCTGTGAAAGCTACTAATACTACCATCGCCCTCTAGCGGTGGTGTAGGAAAGGCGAAAGAATGAGCGCGGATTCGTTCGAGGAATTGGACTGAATCTGTGTGTTTGTGTTTGTGCTTGTGTTTGTGTGTGTGTGAAATCATCAACAAGCGACGCGACGCGACGTATGTCAAGGCTGGAGATGCTGAGCAAGGAAGAAAGGAGAGGACTCATGGGGTTGCGAGAAGATTCGCCATAGAGACTATCTTAGGTGGAGCAAATAGACACGACTTCGCGTCGATGACGACGTGGAGAAAATGAAAATATTCTATATTCACGACTTGCGAGGCCTCGCGATACATCAACACTACTACTACCTCCGCTACGGAACGGGATGGCTTCGAAGACAATCTGAATCTCAGATTGAGTCCCAGAATGAGAGTGAGAATGTCAATAAAGAAAGGGTTTTCATGCATATTCTATCCTATCCACAGCCGAACCCTCTATCATAGCTTTGTCGTTAATTCCTTCGAGGCTCCACTTCGTATGCCTGCATGCATGCACGGAGAATAGAAGAGCGCAATCTCGCTCAGCGTGAATGATAAATGCCGGAGCCCCGGGCACAGAATACCAAACAGCCGACCACGCAAAGGGGGGGGGACAGTGACCGGGCTTCATTAAGCTAATCATCATCATCATCATCATCATCGTCATCATGCTGATGCCCGCGCTTCTCACGCACGCTCGCTCGCTCGCTCGTTCAATCATTCATAGAGATCCATTCCGGGGTCCTTATCCTCGATGGCGAGGACATCATCCACATCGTCGGCCATATCCTCGTCCTCCTCGAGCTCGCTCTCCTCGCCGTGATTCGGCTGCACCGCGATCCTGCCGTCCTGCATGACCACCTTGGCCGTCTCTCCGTCGCGGACGCTGCCCCTCAGGATCAGCACCGCCAGACGATTGAGCACCTCCTTCTCGATCAGACGCTGCAGGGGTCTCGCGCCGTAGGCGGGCGAGTAGCCCGCGCGGCCCAGGTAGTCGCGCACGTCGTCGCTGCATTCGATCCGCACGTTGCGGTCGTTGGTCTGCAGGCGGCGCTCGATCTCGCCCAGTCGCACGTCGACGATCCTTCGGATCTCCCTGCGGCTGAGGCGGTTGAAGATGACGATGGAGCTGATGCGGTTGAGGAATTCGGGGAGGAAGTAGTTGCGCAGGCTGTTCATGATCAGTTCCCGTGTGGTGGGGTCGATCTTGCCGTCTGGCGCATTTTGACGGGCCAGATACTCTGCGCCTAGGTTGGAGGTCATGACGACGATGCAGTTCCGTGCGTCAATGACTCTTCCTTGGCCATCGGTGATGCGGCCGTCGTCCATGAGCTGAAGGAGGACGGTCAAGACTTCCTTTGCTGCTTTCTCAACTTCGTCGAAGAGGAGGATGGAGAATGGCCGCCGTCTCAAAGCTTCTGTCAGCTGACCACCTGCATCGTGGCCGACGTAGCCGGGTGGAGCACCGATCATGCGTGAAAGGGAGTGGCGTTCCTGGTATTCTGACATGTCAAGCCTTATCATGGCCTTGGGATCGTCGAACAGGAATTCGGCCAACGCCTTCGTCAGCAATGTTTTACCTGTTCCAGACGGACCACAGAACAGGAACGAGGGAGGTTGGTTGGGGTTTGAAAGACCGGATCGTTGAAGACGAATAGCATTCGAGACCGATTGAACCGCCTCCTTCTGACCGACAACAATCTTGCCTAGATGTTGCTCCATGTGAAGTAGCTTGTCCTTTTCAGTTGTCTTCAGACGATTAACTGGAATACCTGTTGATCTGGCTACGATCTCGTTGATCTGGTCCGGACCAACAGCATCTGTAATGAGAACATCACCAACAGATCCACTTCTTGAGAAGGCCTCTGCATCAGCTCGAGTACGATCCTCTTCTAGCCCCTGTATTCGTTTTGTAACATCTGGAATTGCATAATAAACAAGATCCGACGCGGTTTGAATATCGCCAGATCTTTCCGCCTCGTCACGTTTGATCTTGAGTTGATCCAGCTTAGCTTTCAACTCTTGAATGTCCTTCGATCGTTGCCTTTCCGACTCGTAATGCTCTTTCAACGGTACAAGCTCTTCTCTCACGTTTGCCATTTCGAGTTTGGCAACTTCAAGTCTTGTCTTGGATGCTGGGTCATTTTCACGTTCGAGCGCATGGATCTCGATCTGTAGCTGACGGATACGACGCTCCATTGCATCCAATGCTTCCGGTTGAGACTCTCTAGTGACGTGAACCGCCGCTGCGGCCTCGTCAATCAGGTCAACAGCAGAATCAGGTAGACGCCGCTGGGTAAGGTACCGAGCTGCTAGAGTGGCAGCCGCCACGATGGCTGAGTCAAGAATTTTAACACCATGGTGAACTTCGAATTTCTCTTTCAGTCCTCGTAGAATCGAAACTGTCTCTGGCAAAGAAGGTTCTTTGACCAGTACCTGTTGAAATCGTCTTTCGAACGCGCTATCCTTCTCGATGTATTTCCGATATTCGGCGAGTGTTGTTGCGCCGATACAGTGCAATTGCCCGCGAGCCAACATTGGTTTGAGAAGATTCGCAGCATCCATACCACCCTCTCCACTTGAACCAGCGCCCATGAGCAGATGGATTTCATCTACGAATAGGACAATCATTTCTTTTGTCTGTTCGATCTCCTTCAGCACACCCTTCATTCGTTCTTCGAACTCGCCACGGTACTTGCTTCCAGCGACAAGTGCACCGACATCGAGTGAAAGGAGTCTGCAAGCAGCGAGATTTTCTGGCACATCTTGGTTGACAATGCGCTGTGCAAGTCCCTCGATGACAGTTGTCTTGCCCACACCAGGCTCACCAATCAGGACAGGGTTGTTCTTCGTTCTCCGTGAGAGAATTCGAATTACCCGTCGAGTTTCCTCGTCTCGGCCAATCACGGGATCCATCTTGCCCTCCCGCGCCAAAGCTGTCATATCAATTGTGAATTTCTTTAGATTCTCGTTCTCCTCCTCGGAATCTGCAGTTTTGGAGTCTACCCGCTTCGTTCCCCGTATCTGCTGTATAGCGGATTCAATCAACTTCGTATTAGGGACATTTGCGTCTGCCAGAGCTCGTTGAACAGCCGAGTCCTGAGCGAGAGCCAGGATCATGTGATCCACTGCCACGTAGCTGTCTTTTTGTAACTTCGAAAGTTCATTTGCAGCCCGGAGCACCTTTGAAAGCTGAGGTGAGAGAGAAACATGTTCTGGAGGCGGATCTTGACTAGCCAAGCGAACAAGTTGTTTCTTCAAGGTTCGGTCGAACAGCTGGACATCTCCGTGGGCACGTTCAATCACCTGTCTGAACAAAGGCATTGATGCGGACATTTGAGAGGCGTTGGCTGTTACTTTCTGGTCCTTAGATTCGTCAACTGGTGGATCAAAGAGGGAGACCGCCAGATGTAATGGCATGATTTGGATGTGAGCATATTGTTCTGCCAGGGTGGCAGAGTCGCTCAGCGCTTTCTGAGCGCGCTCTGTGAATTGCATGCCAGAGGCAGCCATGGTGATGCTCTACTATCAGGACTTGATGAGAGATTTATTGAAGACGAGTATCACACTCGAATCCAGACTGTGGAAGTTTTGCGGCTTGCCTTCAGAGTGTAGAGTTTTGGCAGCAGTTAAGCACAAAAAAGAGAAGAACAAAGGAAGGAAAATGCAACTACGTAGATATTGCTTCACACAAACACAACGGTAGTCAATCCTTGCGATGTACCTGCAACAAGGTATTTGGGCGAAGCTTCCAGCAGCTGCGTCATGTTTCCTCCAGCTTCGCGCAGCTTCTACCCGGTGCCATCCACCACCAAGCACGTTTTAGGCTTAGTATCCCGTTAAAGTAGCCACTACGCATGCCTAACGCTGCAGGGCAGCCTGACATTGATACTCGAGCCAATTCCTAGCCCAGCGCCACGAGGTGCTCTTCAATTTGCAGATTTGTACTGCTGTTCCGTGCCACCGCATAACAATGTTCACCACTTGCTACATCTTACCCCTTGTCTGTCGAATTCTCCTGCAGGTTTTCTCGAGAACGGCGAAAGTGGTCGCGTCAGACTACATTGTGGGATGATGGAGCACGGACAGGATACTCTTGATAAGGGCAGTCTGGCTCACCCTTCGCCTGCAAAATGCCATACAACATCGCGTACGCTCAACTCAGCCTGTTGGGAAATATACAACTGACTCAATTGTAGGATGGTCTGTGACTTCTTCTTCCCACAACCAGGTATTAATCGTCCTCGTCTCTACGGTGCCTGAAATTGAAGCGACTAGGTGGTATTGAGAGTCACATATACCAATTATCCACAGTCTGTCATATCCGTTCTGGACGTATTGCAACGAGGCTGATCTCTTGCAAGAAACTCATTGATAGAGGACACAAAGTTATTGTTGTCACTCATGCATATCAAGGACGAACAGGGGTTCACTACCTAACGAATGGCCTCAAAGTGTACCACGTTCCCTTCCTCGTTATCTACCGAGAATCGACTATGCCCACGGTCTTCTCATTCTTCCCAATATTTCGAAATATCGTCGTACGAGAACAGATTGAGATTGTGCACGGCCATGCCAGTTTGAGCAGCTTCTGTAATGAGGCTATTTTACACGCTCGAACCATGGGACTGCGGACAGTCTTTACAGACCATTCTCTTTTTGGTTTTGCAGATGCGGGATCCATTCTGACCAACAAATTGCTAAAGTTTATCCTGAGCGATGTTGACCATGTCATCTGTGTGAGCCACACCTGTAAGGAAAATACGGTGCTTAGAGCGTCTCTGGATCCGCTTATGGTGTCGGTGATTCCCAATGCAGTTGTGGCGGAGAATTTTCAACCATTGGCCTACGCTCCGCGCTCACAGGAGCACGATCAAACCGCCGTCAAACCGCTCTCTCGCCGTCTTGGTCCTGATGACACGATCACCATTGTTGTCATATCACGTCTCTTCTATAACAAAGGCACAGATCTGCTCATTGCTGCTATACCGAGGATTCTGGCCTCCCATCCCAACGTTCGCTTCATCATTGCTGGGTCAGGGCCAAAAGCGATTGACCTTGAGCAGATGCTGGAACGTCGTGTTCTGCAAGACCGTGTCGAGCTTCTGGGGCCAGTGCGACATGAGGAAGTACGCAATGTGATGACCAGGGGACATATATACTTGCATCCCAGTTTGACGGAAGCGTTTGGCACCGTGATTGTAGAGGCTGCGAGCTGCGGACTGTACGTCGTCTGTACTCAGGTTGGAGGCATACCAGAGGTTCTTCCACGCCACATGACCACGTTTGCCAAACCCGAAGAGGACGATCTTGTTCAGGCTACAGGCAGAGCTATTGCTGCTCTTCGCTCAGGCAAGGTCAGAACAGAAAGGTTTCATGATCAAGTGAAGATGATGTACTCGTGGACAGATGTGGCCCGACGAACGGAACGAGTCTACGACGGTATTACGGGTGCCATTAGCGAGGACGAGTTTTATGGCCATCATCCAGGCAGCACTTGGAGCGCGACAAGGGGTAGAGCCGGGGTACAAAGTTACGCTCTGATTGACAGACTGAAGAGGTACTATGGCTGTGGTGTTTGGGCGGGGAAATTGTTTTGCTTATGCGCGATCATCGATTTCCTGATCTTTCTTTTCCTCGAAGTGTGGGCGCCACGGGCTAACATCGACATTGCACGCAACTGGCCAAGGAAGCCGTTCATAAATGACAAGAACAAGCCTGTCGGAAACGGGGTATATTGGCGAAGAGGATATCATGATAGAATGGATCGAAGAAATGGCAGTATACGGTAAAATCACAACCCCATTCGCAGCTCAAATCCCACGCTTGATGCCAAGACAGTCGAGCCAAGGGGACTCGAAGTTCTTCGACGGATGCCATATCTTGCGAAGTATTGGGTTTTTGCTAACAAAGTGCTTTGGCTGGCTCTCCCCAGATCATTACTGATGAAGTTTTGTGTACCTGAGATATCAGACTTGCATGAATCGAGATGACCCAATGACGTCACAAATACATCATGTTCGATTTGGGGAATCTTCTCACGCTCAGAGATCGAGCTTCAGGGCAGTTTCTACCTCATCTAACAGTCCTCACCAACACTACGACCACCTCGATATTCAAACAATACTTCACTAGCTACCAGTTTCTGACCACTTCTCAATAAGCCTACAAACTCACAAGGTAGGAGTACCCACGTTCCATAACTCTTGTCTCTAACAATGTGCAGTCCCCAAGTCAGACTCCTACCATATCTCAAACATGGCCGCTAGAAACGCAGATTCGATGAATGCGAAGCAAGGCGAATTCGTCCCTCACAAGCCTCGTGATGAGCCCATGACCACAAAAGGTCATCAACCTGGTCGACTAGTCTCAGACAATGACAAGGTCGAAGAATTTACTGCCAAAACCCTTCCACCTGGTTCCGCCCCCCAAGACCGCACCTTCCGACCAAACAACATATCCGAGGTTCCTAGCCAAGCAGATAACCCTGATGTCCTTCCAGACGATGACAAAGAAGCCACATACACTTCCGCCTCAAGCACGCTTGGTGGGGCAACTTCGCAGGATGTGAATGAGGGGCTAGGTCGTCCTATGCAAGGCCAGACGAGCACAGAGATCAAGCATGATGGGAAGCATCATAGAAAACGAGATCGGGCGGGCTTGGAAGGTGTAGGATCGAGCGGAGACAAAGGCATGGAGGATCCAAAGTACAACCCAGATCCCAACGATGATCATGCAGAAGGACCCATTCCAGGTAGAGAGCACAATGCAGTGCTGCCAGGTGGACAAGATATGTTGCCGGAGAAGGCGGGTGAGTTCTCTAAGTCGGACAAAGAGGAGAAAGTGAGGTAGATGGAGCATGCGTCCACAAGGGAGATCAGTGATGTCTGGCAGCAATGCAGGAGCCAGTTTCGAAGGATACCGCAGGAGCTCACCTTTCATAGCTAGCTAGCCAAGTGCTGCGGCCAACCAGACCCTTCACAAAGGGGACCATCTGTGCTAATCCGAAATTCAATACCGAGCAAAGTCAAGCAAAGCCCTTCCATCCATCTATAGACCTTACAATCCGACTTCCCATCCTGCCTTTCCCCTTTCCCCTTTCCGTCCCCCTATCAATCCCCATCCCATCCCATCTACCCCTCCTCCTCCTCCTCCCCACACGGCACAACGCAGCACACACACCAGCACTGGAAATAAGGGATATCCATCTCTTCTGCCCGGCTCGGACGCCACGAAACCCTACCCGAGCAGTGAAACCGCCCCCCGCTTTCGTCACCCTTTTTCTTCCCGATTCATATAGCACCAACCGACTGATATCCTCCTTCCTGTCTGCTGCCTGCTGCCTGACACGTGCTCACAGCGTAGCCGCCCTAGGCGAGAGTCTGAAGGGGGGAAATGCTACTGCTACGGAAGATATCATCTACTAGGTAATACAATTAGGAAGGAATGGCCGATCCATGACATGGAGATGCAGATGCAGATGCAGATGGGGACGGGATGGGATGGGGATGATAGGGGGACGGAAAGGGGAAAGGGGAAAGGCAGGATGGGAAGTCGGATTGTA
>QQTW01002520.1_pt1 | contig 13349 bp, 12 predicted proteins | sample 1904831 | NCBI WGS metagenome assembly QQTW01 (sample SAMN09435610, study PRJNA476489) | Subsurface metagenome, whole genome shotgun sequencing project. | reverse complement strand
CGGTGGGGAAATCGTCATCGGTGCAGTAGGCGATGGCGGCTTGGTTTTGGGCAGTTCGGACAATGTAAGGGCAGTAGGCGTTGAACAAGGCACCGTTTTTACGGGGGGCTAAAATCTCGCGGCGGGTCGTCAAGTCCCATGTTTTGCCGTCGTCGCGGGACAGTACGGCGTACAAGCGGTTGGTGGCTCGTTCGGTTGGGTCTACTCCTTCGCAGACGAGAACCAATGTTTTGCCGCCCAAACTTGCCACGGTCGGCATTCCGTCCCGCGCAAACGTTGCAATGTCTTTGGGGCGGCAAGCGACGACCGCTTGGTCAGTCCATGCGGTCTGTAGTTTGCTACTTGCGCGGGTTTTCTGCATTATCCATTGCGTTCCTTTGTACCCGGCCTGCGCGGGGTCGACCTCAGAATCGTAAACGCATTGCAACGCACCGGTCTGGTCAAAGCGCAAAAACGGCGCACCGATAAACCACTTGCTTCCGCTTTCGGCGACGACGCTGTCTAACTTCCACGTTTTGCCTGCATCGTCGCTTCGGTGAAGGAGAATGCGCCAGTTTTCTCCGTTCGCCCCTTTTTGTTCCTCGCGGTGGGTGCAGTAAACCGTTTTGCTTCCGTCGCACAAGAAAAACTCGTCGCCCCACGCGCCTTTTGGCGGTTCGCTTAATTTCCCCAAACGGAACCACGATTTGCCCTCGGTATCGCTGGCCCACACAAAAAGCGCGGACGGGTCGCCTTCAATGCGCCCTCCTAAAAGCCGCCCCCCTACGGTCGCCGTGATGCTCCGAATCGGGGCGATTGTTTTGGCAAGCGGCCTCCATAAACTCTTGTCCGTTTTTTCTGTTTGTGTAAAGCGAAAAGAAGGTCGGTTATTCATTCGGTTGATTGCTCTCCGTAAAACGCCCCGGCTTGTACAAGCGCGTTTGTAGCGGCTTTGGTGGTAACAACAAGATGGCGAAATGCTTCAATTTGTTCGCGCTCCAAAAGGTCGTGTGTGAAAACCAAAAGCACCAGTGCGGTTCCACTCCCGTATACTCCGCCTAAGCCGAACACTGTCTGCACGTCCCATTTGTGGACAAATTCTTGCGCGGAAATAACCGCCCGATTTTGATGGTCGCGCTCCAACGCGGCTTCGCGCACATAAAACGCGCCCACCTGCCCCGCGCCCAGCGATACTCCGGCGTTTGAGTTCGGTTCCCCCGGCCATTGCAAAGGCACCCCGATTTCAAAGAGCAAACGAGCGACCATCGGGATAGATTGAACAAACTCTGATGATAAAAGCGGAATGCCCAAATGCCCTTTGGAATCTTCGCGCCGGTTCCATGACGAATGTACACCGCGCGTACCGAGGAGCGACAAAATCGGCGTTTCGTCTGTCCCAAGCGAGGTCATCTCTTTGCTTTGGACAAGGATTTGGACAAACTGTTGGTCACGAACCGGAAGCACTCTATATGGAACCGTAGCAAAGCATCGCACCAAAACCGTTGATTCACGCCACGCCTCCCAAACACAATCGGTTAGCGTTTGTGCGGCCTGTTGCAAATGCTCACAAGGGCGAAGCGAATCTCGCACCTTATCCTGCAAAGATAGCACGTCGCGGTAGGTAAAATCGGCGATACGGGGCAATGAAGTTCAATCTGCTTTCAACGGGAAGGTTGTCCCACTTTTCTACTGTACCCCTGCCCATCCGAAATTCACCATTGCCCTTTCGTACACTCGATATAAAAGGTAAGCCGTTTGTGGGACTTTAATGGGATTTCCGCAACGGACGCTTCATCTGCCCAGCAGTGCATCCTATCGCCCTTCCCCAAACGGCCTTTCCCCTGTGTTCTCTCCTTTCTGCGCTTCCACGTGAGATTCTTAAAAATCACCCCTAACGCACTCGCCCGAAGCAATCTACCTAACAACTCAACCGGCTCCGGGTATATAGAACACAAGCCGTTCGTGGGACTTTGGTGCGATTCCCGCAACAGATTCTGGCTCTGCACAGCAGACATCGCGTCGCTATTCCCCGAACGGCCCGTTTCACAGGGTTTTTCGTTCTCGCCTCCTTAGCATTGTTGCCACCGCCGGGTATACAGAAGGTACGCCGTTTGTGGGACTTGGGCGGGATTTCCGCAACAGACTCTTCATCTGTTCCGCCTTCTCCCGTCGCCCTTCCCAAACGGTTTTCACTTTTTGTTGGTTTGTTTATGAGCCTCACACCGTTATCCATACCCGCCGCATCTCCCAATCGGGCGCAAATCGTCGCCCGTGAAGATTTGGTGCAGTTTATCAATGCGTGCGGAGCCTGCACCGGTCAGCGCGAGTTTTACAGCGATTCGCCCTATGCCCCGCGCGTTTCTATTTCGTTTTTGCACCAGTACATTCTGGGCAACTACCGCAGGCTTTATGCGCGAACGCTTGCCGCCGGGGTCAACGATTTCAACAAAGCGCAAATTATCCTGAACTTGCTTCAAACCGGACGCGAAACCCCGCAAACGGACAAAGCCGAAGAAAACGCCCTTCTAACCCGTGCGGTGCAAACGTTGCCCTCGCACCGCGCATGGGGCTTATTTGCCGAAGTGCGAAAGCGTAGCATCAACAATCGCCGTTCGCGGGCCTTACTTCGCGCGTTTCTGCACACCCGTAACGGCGAACGGGGCGCGTTTGAAACGGTCAAGTACCGGGGCAAAATCCGCGCCGCCGTGACGCACGCGCACACCAAACTGACTGGCGAACAGGGGCCGTTTTTATTCGGTGAGTTTGGCAAAGGAACCGATAAAAAGCGATTTGACACCCCGCTTTTTGAAGCCTACCGCCGTGCCTATTTCAGCGAAGAGGCGGTTTACGAGTTGCCGTACACCATCGCGGAAGGGTTTGCCACGCGACACCAAGTCCCGCGCGAACGTTTTTTGGAACGTATCGCCCATCAGATGACCAACCATGAAAAACTGCGCTTGCAAACGAACGCAGACGATGCTGGCAAACGGGGCGTGAACTTGAACTTTGACCTGTCCCGCGCCCCGCTCACCCAACTGGTTTTGTACGTGCTGTCGCTTCCTATATCCGAACGCTTGGATCGGCGAGACGAATTGGAAGCGGCTTTGCAGGCATCGGCGCGTCGAACCTTGCGATTGTCGCCGCTTCGTTTGCAAAGTGTCGCAACGGTTTTAGACCGGTCGTATTCCAGTTCGGGAAGCGAGGAGCGACAACGCAGGCCGCTTGCGGTCGCGCTTGGTGTTCACTTCCTTTTGCGGGAAGCGGTCGGTGAGTACGCCCCGTTTTGGACAGGTGGGCCGGTCGGCGACCCGCTTCTGGTGGGGGCGCGGGGGCAAACTAATTTGGCGGATGGACTTATCGCCGCGCTCCAAACCGGGGCGCAAACCGTAATTATCGTGTCGGACGGGTGCGACAACGACCCGCCCGGTGGGGCTTCGGAGGTGCTACGGGTATGGCGCGAACGCTTTGACCCCAAGCGAAGCGTATCTATCATTCACTGCAACCCGGTGTTTTCCGCCGACGATTACGGCCCGCTTGTTTTAAGCCCGCATATTCCGACCGTCGGCCTGCGGGATGCGGAGGACTTAGCCACGGTTTTAGGGTTCGCGCGGTTCGCCGAAGGGACGGCTACGCTGAACGAATTAGAAGCGTACTTGCAGGCGCGGGTAGAAGCGTTCTTAGGTGACTAACCGATGTCAAACCAGTTACTAAAAAAACTACACTTAACCGGCCTTGAAGCCGCCCCGTCGCAGGTGTGCGGGGCGATTCGCTTGGTGCCGCTTGTGCGTTCGGTCGTGCAGGGCGACTTGCGACTAACTTTGCGTTCCTACACGGAAGATTTCGGGATTGTGAAAGTGCCGGGAGCGTTCTACGGCTCGTATGTTCCGCACGGCATGATTCTGACTTGGTCGGAGGATGGGCGCGATGCCTACGCCGCGCACGGGGCGCAACTGCGTTCTCACGCGGAAAACGACACAAACACGCGCGACTTGTGGACGGGGGTTTCCCTTCGCTACTTTGAGCGCATGGCAAAGCGCGAATCCCCCAACACCCTCCGTTTTTTGCCCCTGCATACCGCGATGGAAGGATTCTTGCAACTGTTTTTCAAAGGGCCGACAATCGCGTGGGCCGATTACTCAAACCGGGCGTTGCGGGACGGACTGTCGCCGCGTGTGGAATGGAGCGCACAAGGCGCGAGCATTGCCGGACTTGACCGCGCTCTGCGCGTGTTTGAAATCGCGGACAATCAAGTGGGCGTGTTGGTGTTTGTCGCGGACGCGCTCGCTTCCGCGTTCGTTGTGTCGCACCCCGACGATTACCGGCGGCTTCACCCGTCGCTGATGCAGGATTTTTACGGCGAACTGATATGGCAGTACGCCCTGATGTACCAAGAAATTGGGCCACAATCGGCAAAAATGAACGATTTATTGGTACAAAGTGTGGACGATTTGGGGCGCGGTCTGGCGGGGATGCGGGCGAACTGGGCAGACCACGCCAAACGCTTAGCGCAAGGTATCTATGCCCGTCCGGTCACATCGGGCCAAGTGTACCAAGCGGGGCCGTTTTCGTTGCGACGCTTTATCACCGACCTTGACCCCGAATGGGAAAACCACATCGGCGAAGCGATTGTACGCGACAAAACCGGTGAAGTGGAGTATCTCAAAACGTTCCGTCTATCGGCGGCGCAAACCCGGCGCACGTATCTGCTGAAAGTATTGTCCGAACACGATTGGCGTTTGGAAGAAGCGGCAAAAGCCTTAAATTCCAACAAGCACGACCTTGTGCGCCGTATCGAAAATAACGGTTTCGGTTTTCTGCTTGACCATAATCTACGTGTTGAGGCCAATCGAGGTGACCGCAAACCGAGAAGAAGGTCGTAGCTCGTAAAACGGGACTTTGCGCCTTCTACTTTCGGGACTTTTGGCCTACGCGCGGGTATGTCAAAGACCGCATACTGGAAAGCAGGAGAAACGAGAATGAGCCTGTTTGGAGTGCCGGTCGCGTTGTGGATTGCTGTGGTTTTAGTGTTTCCGGTTGCGCTGTGCGTGTCGCTGTGCTTGCCGCAGAGCCGGGAAACGATGCGGGAGCAAGTGGTGCAGATAGCACGGCAAAGTGCGGGGGTTGCTTTGGCACTGGTGTATGTCCCGTTTTGCTGGGCGGGACGGGTCGCATACGGCAATGCCGGGTGCGGGGTGGACGGCGTTTTAATGGCGGCGATTGTTGCCTTGATGTTACTACTGCCCGTCGCGCTGTTGGCTTCGTATTCGGTGTATCGGAGTGTAGTCAACCGGGCGGTGCGTTTGGTGGAAAGCGGTGTGACAGAGGAAAATGTCACGCGGTCACTGGCCCCGTTCGCGTTGGTGCTTGCTTTGGGGGTGCCGCTTTTGGTGTGGTTTATCGCGTTTTTGTTGCTCCTCCTGTTCTACCGAACGTGACCGACAACTTCCATTTTTGGGTACAAACAACGTCGTGGAACTGAAACAACTTCGCGGCGATAGGAACGAAGCCGTAGCGTATCTTGCCGAAGCATTAAGCGGTTTATACGATGGTAGACCGGAACCGTCGCCCATTGTTGGCGGACGCAAAGCGGGCTTCACGCGCTTGAACGTTTTCAATGTCGCCGATTATCAGGCGCGGCGCAACGATGTCGGGCCAAGCGCGGGGGCTTCGGGTTTGTCGCCGTACATTCGGCATGGGTGCGTGTCGCTCCGCGATGCCAAACGGTACGCGGTGGAAACGATTGGGGCGAACCGGGCGACGAAGTTTCTGCAAGAGTTGGCATGGCGGCAGTTTTGGCAACTGCAATGGGAGCGTTACGGCGACCAAATTTTCGCCAACATGGAAGAGCCAAAAGTGCCGCTTGGCACGGGTGATGTTCCCGTAGACGTGTTGGAGGAGCGCACCCGCTTAAACTGTATAGACACGACGAGCCGCGCTTTGCACAGCGACGGCTACGTCATCAACCATGCCCGAATGTGGATGGCGGCGTATCTGGTGCATCACCGAAAAGTCAGTTGGCAAGCCGGTACGGATTGGTTCTATCAGTATCTCTTGGACGGCGACCCAGCATCAAACGCCCTGTCGTGGCAGTGGGTAGCCTCTACCTTTTCACACAAACCTTACTTTTTTAACCGCGACAATGTAGAAAAGTACAGCAAGAATCCGACTACGGGCGAAACATACTGCACCCACTGCTACGCCGCCAAAACCAGCACTTGCCCGTTCGACTTTTCCTACAGCGAACTCGGCAAGCGACTTTTCGGACAAGATTATGACCAAGACAACGGATATACGGGGCGACGCGGACAAGAGCGTGGCGGAGGTAGCGGACGAAACGCGCGTGGTGGTGTGGCTTCACCGCGACCATTTAAGGGCTGACAACGGAGCCTTAGCCGCGTTTCCCGATGCCCCAGTTGTGTTCGTGTTTGACGAAGAGTTCATCAGCGAGAAACGTTTTGCCTTCCACCGTTTGTTCTTTATCTACGAATCGGTAATGGACGTATTTACCGAACGCGGCGGGGTCTGCTCGGTGCGTCGTGGCAAAGTCCCTGAACAAGTGGTGACGTTCGCCCGTGAGCATAACGCCACTCGCGTTGTCACGACGGCGACGCTGGGTTCGCGCTTCGCCCGCTACCAAGCAGATATTAACGAAGCGGTTCCCGTGGTCGCGGTTTCGGTTCCGTCGCTGGTGGCGTATGACGCGAAGGACGTTCCCAAACGGTTCTCGGTCTGGTGGCGCCAGGTGGAGGGTGAAGCGTTGGCGGACGAATCCCGGCCATAAATGGCCGGTCTACCGGGCCTTCGGCCAAGCCGCCAAAGGTTATGCTTGCTTCTGCGGCTTTGGCAATCATTGCGGTTGTGGCTACGTTGGGCGGCTTGGCCGAAGGCCCGGTAGACCGGCCATTTATGGCCGGGATTCGTCCGCCAACGCTTCCTTGTACAGGGCGATGTGCGCGTCAATGCAGGCTTCTATGGTGTGGCGGGCGACGGTTTCTTGACCTTTGGCGCGGTATAGGGCCTGTTGTTGCGGGGAAGAAAGCGCGGTCTGTACGGATTGGACTAACGCCCGTTCGTCGCCGATGGGGAAAAGCCAGCCGTGATTTAGAACAGCCTCTTGTAAACCGGGAGCCATGCTTGCCACAATCGAGGCGTGAGCCGAAGCCATGACCTCTAAAATAGCAATGCTCCACCCTTCCCAAAGCGACGGTTGCACATACACATCCGCCATTTTGAGCAAGGATGCGACATCGGAACGCCGCCCCAAAAAGTGAACGCGCTCGGAGATATTGAGGGCTTTGGCCTGTGTTTCCAAGTCGGAACGCAGAATGCCATCGCCCACCAGCGCGACATGAAAACCGGGCAAAAGAGGCAAAGCGCGAAGCAGGGTAGCTTGGTCTTTTTGCGGTTCCAACCGCCCGACGCAAAGAAGAACCGGTGTCTCATCGGCAACTCCCAACACCTCCCGCTTGGAGGCGGGGACGGCCTCGGCAAACCGGCGAACATCAATCGCAGTAGGAATGACCCGGATACGCTCCCGAACCGAAGGAACCCAATCACCCAATGTTTGTGCGACCGCTTCACTGACCGCAACCAACCGGTCATACCGTTGATAAATCAACGTTTCTAACGGTCGCCAAACCGGGGCGCGTCGCTTGTTCGTCGTGTTGTGTTCCGAGGTGATAAGAACCGGGCGTTGCTTTTTCGGCAACTTTGCAGAGGCCAACGCCGCCCAGTATTGCGCGGGGAACAGGTGAACATGAACGACATCTACGCCGCGCATCTGGCTGGCAAGAAAGCCGACCTGTTTTACACTACGCAACCTATCCACGGGCGAAACCGTCGGAACGATTCCGCCACGTCGTAATTCATCCTCCAAAAACGAACCGGGCGGGGTCGGCCCAAGCGTCGCAACGCTCGTGTCTACCCCCGCCCGCTTTAACCGTGGCGCGACCTCTTTGAGCAGAACCTCGGCTCCGCCCACCCGCAGGTCATTGATAACGTGAAGTACACGCATAAAAAGGGCGCAGGTCGCAGGTCGCAGGGCGCAGTAGGAGACGGTACGATTTTGCTTCGTGGTTCTTACTGCGACCTGCGACCTGTTGCCTACCTCGCCGTTGCCCAGTTGTGAGATTCGGCGATGACATCCGGCCCCCAGTGGATGCCCCGGTCTTGGACGTTTTCTTCCATGACGCGGTATGAACCGTAGTGGCGGTGCAGAATGTCATGGACATCTTGAACCGAAAACTCTTTGCACGAAAACACGTCAAGGAACAGTTGACCGAGTTCCGGGTACGTGTGAATGGCGGCATGGCTTTCGTACAGAATCACCACGCCGGACGTGCCGCGCTTTTCCGGTTCGCCATCTTCATAGCCGACAAGCGGGCCAGCCAGAACGCGCATTCCGATATGGTGGACGAGTTCTTTCAAGAAGTCGCGCACATCGTTCTCGCTGTCCAGCGCATCTGGCGGCTCCAAGTCGGAGATACGCAACGTCAGGTGTTTGCCATAAGTGGACGAACACATGGAAGACGGCATAGCGGAAAGTGGCGGCAAAGAAGCCGACAGTTCAGCCATCGAAGGCATAGGCATAGTAGCCAAAGACATACGATATTCCTTTCAAGACCGAAAATTGAGAATCAACGTTAGATGTGTCGCGTCAGAAACGGACACAGAGATTCCCCTACCGGAGGCGGAGAGGCTTATCGTATGAAACGGGGAGGCACACTACCAGCGTACACGGCGGGGTGTAAGAACGAGGAAGCCCGCGCCACGACCATTTTCGATTGCCGCGCACGATGCGGCATTTGGGTCGGGGTAGGGCTACATACTGAGCCAGCGTGGTGGCAGAATACAGGCAGGACTATGAAGCGTACCCAGAAGGGAGATACGGCATATAGGATTGGAAGGAGTTTTTATCAATCTTTTCTTAAGTCCGATTGATTATACGGCATCTACGCCCCTTGTCAACCCTAATACGGCTTTACGCAACAGAATTTTTTGAGAGGGAACGAAACGGCGGTTTTGCTTGACGGACTTGACGGGGCGTGTGCCGCATGGTATAGTATTCTTCGTTGGCGAGTGCGTCAACGAAAGCGGTTGAACAAGCCGTGCTTGCACCCGTAGCTCAGTGGATTAGAGCATCAGGTTGCGGTCTTGAGGGTCAGGGGTTCGAGTCCCTTCGGGTGCATAACAGAAAACGGGCGATACCTTTCGGGGTGTCGCCCGTTTTTGTTTTTGGGGTTTACGCGCGTTTGCGGGTTTCGGGCAACGTGTACGCCATGTAAATCGCCGTAACGAGCAAACTGACGGTTATTCCAATTGCTACCGGTGCGCCGACGCTTCGGACAACAAAGCCAAGAACAAGAGGCAAAATAAGCGCGGGCGCGGAAACCGCGTTCATCAGACCAATGTAAGTTGGTTGGTCACTTTCCGGGACGGCTTCCAGAAGGTAGTTGGTGATGGCGACCCACCCGTCTTGAACCGCCCCGAAGAACAGGTACGCGAGCAGAAACAGTTCCAGATTGCCGGTCTTGCCCGCTAAGAACGCCATCGTCGGCGATAGGGTTGCAATCGGCAAAATGCAGAGCAGAGCGCGACGCGGCCCGCGCTTGTCGGTGACATTTCCCCAGACCGGCGCAAACAAAAGCAGACCCACAGTCTGCGCGGCCAAAAACAGTCCCGGCAAACCCGTTTCGGCTCCCGCTTCTTGTCCGGTGAAGCGGTTCCCCATTTGAAGCAGACCGCTCCACACCGGCCCGATTTTGCTCACGGTGTCGTCGGCATAGGCGACAAAAAACGGAGCGCACGCCCCCGACGATGTGGCAAGGATTTGAACCAGCGCGAGACGGGCAAAGTCCGGGCGTTCGCGCAAACGGGCGGGCAGAGTTCGCACATAAACCCCAAGCCCGACCGGAACCGGCGGAGTGGCGGGTAATTCGTGCGGTTCTACAGACGCGGATTCGGGCGAGGGCGGCTCGCGCAGAATCGCTAAAAATATCCACGAGAACAACAAGAACGTCGCGCACCCGACCACGAGCAAGGCGGTATTTTGGGGAAAGCCGACCCAGTTTCTGCCAAGAAGCGTACCAACCACAAGCGCGACCGCCAATCGGCTGAACCCGGAAATCATCTGCGTTGTAGCAAATAGACGGCCTCGCCGGTCGACGGGAATCGCTTTACCTATGAAGGCTGTCCACGGCACCGCCCCTGCCCCGTCGCCCAGTTGCGACACGATGTAAGCGAACGACAGCGCAGCTAAAGCAATGGCGGGCTTCGTCGCCCCGAACTGCCAAATTGCAAGCGCGGCAAGCCAAAACCAAATGCGCCCCCAAAAACACACTTTCACCAGAAACGGCTTGAAAACGCGAGCGTGTTGCAAATGGTGGGCAACAAAAAGTTGCGGCAAAAAGTATGCCCCCTGACGCAGGCCAAGAAGTAAACCGAGCAAAACGGCATCGCCGCCGAGCGACCGCACCACGGCGGGAAGTGCTGTCGCGGCATCCAAGAAGGCCATGCCGACGAAAAAACAGGATACATCGCCGACCAATGCCCCAAAATTAAACGCGGCATGAGGCGGTAAAGCCTGCTTGTTTTGACGAGGCGAACCCACGGGCGCGGTCACAAAAACCGCCTTAACAAACGCATAAAATTACGGCGCGGTCGTGGGGGGGGCTGAAGGGGCAGTTTCGGTTGCGGGAGCGGTGTCCTTCATTTGGGTTAGCAAGTCCACCGCGCGTTCGTTCAGCAAAACCTGCTCCACATAAAAGGCCAGCGCAAGAGCCTGCACTTCGGCTTTGGGGGCGGAATTGGGGTTGGCGCGATATTTAGCGGGAACCAGACGCTTGCCGCCCAACGCTTTGCCCACCAACTTTTCCATTGCGTCTTTCTGCTCCGACGTGAGAATATCGTTTGCAACCGCTCCAATGCTGGCAACGGCCTGTTTGCGGGCGGCATTGGCGCGTTCGTCAGAGGCGATAACCGTTTTGGTGACTTTGGCTTCAAGGTCGGCGGGAATCGATGCCCCGTTTATCGCTTCGGTTCGGGCTTTGGCGATTTCCGCTCCCAATGCCCGCAGGCCATCATAATCTTCTTTGCGCCGCGCCGCCCCAACCTTCACCGCTTCGCGCAGTGGCACTAACAATTTTTCGCGTTGGTCTTTGGTCAATTTGAGCGGTTGCAACACTTTGAGCAAATCCAAATCCGCAATCTCGCCCATCACTTTTTGCACATCGGGCGGGGGCAGACTTGGCACGGTTGCGGGCGGGGCTTGTGCAAACGCGGGCAGTGCAAGCGCAAAGAAAGCGACCACGCCACTGGCGGACAAAACCAAACGGGAAAACGCAATCAAGCGAGAAAAAGATGTAACCTCGGCGGGGTTGTGTGTTCGTACCATACGGAAGTGCCTTCTGTTTGTAGTGTACCGGTTCACCCCCGCCTCAATGCACAAGCGGGGCAAAGTCGCGCTTTTAGTATAACGGTTCGGAAAAAGACACCCGTAGTGTACCTTGTTCGGGGCCGGGTTGCCGCTTTGGTTGTTTGAATTTGTCCTACGCGGACGCAGGAACGTCCTGTGCGACAGGAACGTCCTGTGCGAGCGGCACGCACCTTTGCATCGTGTTATTTTGTCTGACGCGCACGGGGTCGATAGGTAAAGCGAGATTGTGCAGGCGCGTCGGACAAAATAGCACATCCCGGACAAGAATAACTGTATGACCGTGGGGGCGTGGTGGTGTGAAGGATTTATCAGCACGGGAGGTCAAAATACACAAGTCATCGTTGCGCCGCCAAAGAAGGAATTCTAACACGCCCCGGTGAATGGTGCCACGGTGTGTTGCGCGTTTGGCTTTTTCCGAGCCTTCGCCGTACACAAACCGTTTGCATCAAGAAGACTTTAGGGTTTTGGCCCGTCGCTGTGTTTTTGTCGCCCCGTGCGATTTTCAATTTCAAGGAGTAGGGAATACATGATTTTCGGCACAAGGCTTGGCGCAAATGCTCCGGCCCGCCCGACCCCGGTTCGGTCTGTTCGATTGGGCTTGCACGGCATCCTTGCCGTTTGTTGTTTGGCGGCAATGGTCGCCCCGCTTACCGGGTGTGGTGGTGGTTCATCGTCCGCTAACACCGGGGGAAGCACCCCGCAATCGGGCAATGCCACAGTCACCGGGCGCATTATCAACAACAGCACCAACGCCGCCGTTGCCGGGGCGATTGTCACCGTGAACGGTCAAACATTCACCACCAGTGACACTGGTCAGTTTTCGTTTTCGCTTCCGTCCGGGCGAAGCGATTTATTTTTGCGCGTCACGGGAAGCGGTGCTAACACGTTCTATGACACCGGACGTTACAACGAAACCAATCTCTCACTTGGCACAACCGGAATTCAACTACCGGTTCTAAACGGCGTTTGACGGTAGATATTTTATCGCCCCGACAGTCCCCCCAATGACGGAAGCGTTTCGTCCGCCTGCGATTCCGCCATCGGCATTCGGGCGCGAAAACGCAACGCTTGAAACTCGCGGGTATCCAAATGCACCTCAAATCTCTCGCCTGTTAAGAGTGTTCCGGCCCGCCTTGCCTTCACGCTTCCCGGACATTGAACGGTTTTCGCGCCCACATCCCATAAGACTTCGCCGGTTTCCATGCGTAAATCGTCCGAGCGAACTTTGCCGGTCGTGTTGGCTTGGTCGTGAACCACACACAAAACTGGCGACGTGGCAATAGAAGCGGCGGGGGAAGCGGTTGTGGTGAGAGGAAGCGAGGGTGGGGTGGCCTGATTAGTGGCCCGCAGGCGTTTTTCGCGGGTCATAAATTCGGCAAATGGGGTGGAAAACTCGGCGCGAGGTTTGCCGTTCTGCAAAATATCCGCTTTGACATTCCCGGAAAACTGCAATTTATCGCGGGTGCGCGTTGTGTCCACCCGGTCAGCCTTGACTGTCCATGCCACCCGGCCCGCGTCGCGTCCGACGGCTTCCACCTGTTCCAACCGCAAGTTGACATCGGGGGGAAGCGGGGCCGACGAAAGCGGGGCATAGCCTGCCGCTGCACGATACCCGGACGCAAACCGCAAAGCGTAGACCGTCCCGCCGATAAGAGCAAGCGTCAAAAACCACAGCATAACTCGTTGGGCGCGGTCAGTCATAAACGGCTACCCTTTATACGCACAAAAACAAAAAAGCGTCCCGTAAATGGGACGCTTTTTTCTTAGCTTGCCCCTCCGTCCCGCGAACAGGACGGAGGGGCGAACGACAGACCACGACCTAAATGTTTGGGGGCGGGGGTGGGTCGGAGGATAAAAAGACCCGGATGTCGCCCAGCGAAGTTTCTTCACCGCCGTTTAGAACCGGTAGTTGAATTCCGGTTGTGCCAAGTGAGAG
>QQTW01002519.1_pt1 | contig 13350 bp, 13 predicted proteins | sample 1904831 | NCBI WGS metagenome assembly QQTW01 (sample SAMN09435610, study PRJNA476489) | Subsurface metagenome, whole genome shotgun sequencing project. | reverse complement strand
AGAGCGTCGTATTGAAGGTGACGTTGTTCGAGACGCCATTCCGATAACCAATCTGGAAAATATCCAGGTTGTTCAGGTTATAGCGCTGAAATGAGAGTGAGTGCGTCAGCGAGAAAAAGTCATCGGGGGGGCGTAGCCTACAACAAGTTTGTGGCTGAACTGCGCTACCCGGTTTCGCTGAATCCATCGGCGACCATCTTCGTGCTGGGCTTTTTGGAAGCGGGTAACAACTGGGGCAGCTACAAGCAATATAATCCATTCGACCTGAAGCGGTCGGCCGGGTTTGGTGCGCGTATTTTCATGCCCGCCTTTGGCCTCATCGGTATTGATTATGGCTACGGTTTCGACAAGATTCCGGGCGTGAAAGACAAGGCGTCGGGACAGTTTCACTTCACCATCGGCCAGCAGTTCAGATAAGATTCCCGGCTGTTGAGCGTTTAATAATAAGAGTAAGTCCGTGACACGTAGAGAATGACTAAACGTTTCAGCGGATCGCACATCTAATAGATACAGCTAACTCACCCGGATTGACAATCAACCAGTTCCGCCAAAAAAGTCAACTGCTGTCATGAAAAAAGCGCTTTTTTTCGTACTTTTGTGCGCCGTTTGGGGGTCGATTCCGGCTCATGCTCAAAAGTTCGGTTACGTGGACACGGAATTCGTTTTCAGCAAAATGCCGGAGTACCAAAAGGCCTTAGGTGAGATCGACAAGTTCACGGACAAATGGTCGAAAGACATCCAGGACAAGTACGTCGACATCGAGAAATTGCAGAAAACGTACCAGGCCGAGGAAATCTTATTGACCGAGGAAATGAAGCGCGACCGGCAACGCGCGCTGAGCGAAAAGGAGCGGGAAGCCCGTGAGTACAACAACAAAGTGTTTGGCTACGAGGGCCTGCTTTTCCAGAAAAAGAAGGAACTGATGAAAGCCCCGATGGAGTTGGTACAGCGGGCTATTGACAAGGTAGCCGTGCAGAAGAAGTTAGACTTTATGTTCGACAAAGCGTCTGATTTCGTGATGCTCTATACCAACCCCCGCCACGATTACACGGACTACGTGATGGAGGAGTTAGGCTTAGATGCCGCCAGCACGAAAGCAACCGCCGGGAATGGTCCGGCACCGGCAACAAATGCAACAACCACAAAACCTGAGTAACACAAACCAGTACACTGAAATGAAGAAAAACATCGTCATGGCGTTTGCAGCCGCCCTACTCGCTGGCAGCATTAACGCACAGGCACAAGCGCCGACCGGCACGACTGCGTCAGCAACGACTACAGCCGCAGGTGCTCCTACTGCCACTCCGACAGCAGCAGGTCCCTTGAAGTTGGGCTATACCAATATTGATTATGTACTGTCTAAAACGCCCGAAGCCAAAGATATTCAGAACCAACTGACTATTCAGCGGACGCAGTCGGAGAATGAGCTGAAGCGCATGACCAAGGAGTTGGAAGACAAATACGCGGCTTATCAGAAAGGCGAAGCGCAGATGTCGGAGGTTATTCGCAAAGACCGTGAAACCGAATTACAAGGGTTGCAGGGTCGGATTCAGGAGTTTGGGCGGACGGCCGAGACCTCGCTGCAAACGAAGTATCAGCAGTTGGTAAACCCGGTGGTTCAGAAGATTCAAAAAGCCATCGACGCCGTAGCTAAAGAGAATGGGTACACGTATGTGTTTAACCTCGATGCGGGGTCCAACACTATCCCCATTTTGCTGGTTGCGCCTGAGCAGGATAACATTACGGATACCGTGTTGCGCAAGATGGGTATCGACCCAACTAAGGTTGATACGGCCCCTGCGGCTGCTAAACCAGCTACAACGCCTGCCAACCGGCCCGCTACGACTGGCAGCAGTTCGACAACCACTCCCCGGAAGAACTAACAGGTTCCCATTTGTCAAGCCACTTTATGTGCAAAAAGCCTCTCCATTTGGAGAGGCTTTTTGATGAACGACTATTTCAGTCAAATATAATTATATGTAGTCGAAGCCGGATTTTAGCGGAGAAAAACCACCAAAACCAACGCTTGGTCGTTTTTCCACAAAATCTTCATTCTACTTTTACGTTTCTCAAGACAGATCATTCTCTGACCATTGCCTATGATTCGTATTGCCGGTAGTGTGGCCTGGCTGCTGATGAACCTGTTTGTTGGCAACAGCTACGCGCAGGATACCAAGTCAATCCAGCTTATCTTACCCACACAGCCCAACTGGAACGTTGTGCCGGAAGGCAACACCATTCGATTCGATTTAAAAGCGACCGGTTCTTCTACCGACACGCTGTTTTTTTCTTTGGGCGACGAACGTCCGGAAGGCATGGACCTCGATTCGTTGGGTCATTTTAGCTGGAAACCCGATTACAACCTCGCTGACCGGATTCAGACCTCCCGGACCGTCCCTGTTGAGTTTATTATTCAGAATCGACGCGGTCAAACGACTACTCAAACCGTTGATTTTAAGGTGTTGCACGTTAACCGCCCGCCGGCGATTGGCGAGTTACGGCCGTTTTACGTACGCTACCGTACGCAGAACACCTACAAAATGGGCGGCGATTTAGTCCGGGATGACGATGGTGATCCGGTTGCCTTTGTTCCCATTGCCGATCAGATGCCGGAAGGCAGCAAGCTAACGTCCCAAGGCGAGCTGACCTGGACTTTGTCACTCAACCAGTTCAACCGGCTTAAGCAGGCCCCGCAGTACATTGAGTTTTGGGTGGAAGATCAACCGGCCAAAACCCGCACGAAGGGCCGTTTAAAGATTGAAATTACGCAGATGGATTTGCCGCCCGACATTGCGGTCATCCCTAAAGAAACGCACTACCGGATCAAAGAAAACACGACGGTTAACCTGAAATTCTACCTGTCAGACCCCAACGGCGAAGATGACATATCGACTTTCGGATTTTTGTCTGACAACGTACAGATTCCTAAAACAGCATTAGTCAAAAACACCGACAATCAGTACGAATTTATCTGGCAGCCAACCTACGATTTTGTTAAAGATCCGTACGATTCGCTGGATGCTCAGATTACATTCTACGTACTCGACAAATCGCAGAATCGGGAAGAGCGCCGGATCGCTTTCACGGTGTTTAACGCAGTAAATGAAGGCGAAAAAGACCGTTATTATTACACCCAATACCGACAGTTGCTTGTGCAGGCCTGGGGATTAGTTGAGCAATTGAACGACAAAGAAGAAGAACTCAAACGCGATTACAAGCGGGCAAAAGGTGGCAAACGCAACCGTTCTGTGGCCAATGCATCGCTTGGGGCCGTTACGGGCGTCACCCCTGCCGTGACCGGAGCCAGCAAGGGAGCACAAGCGCAGAGCACTGGACGACTTATTTCGGCGATTGGTGGTACGGCTGTGTTGACTATGGGAACACTCGAAGCAACGGAGGTTGTGGGTAAGTCCATGAAAGACCTAATGGACCGCTTTAACTACGTACTCGGCAAGCGCAGCGAACTGCAAAACAAAGGGGATGTGTTCGCCCGCGAATTCGCGTTGAAATCGGCCCGGCGCACGGGAGATTTTGTCCGTAAATTGGATGAATTCCGGGGAGCGATGAACCTAAGCGGGTTAGTAGCCCTGGAGTTGGATGCGAACTGGCAGAGTAAGAAAGAGGCCAGTGATAAAGCAATCAAACGCACGTTCAAGGATTTCCAGCCACTGGAAGAAGCGCAGTAATAGTTGCCGTGGGGTAATTTACTGGTCTATGCGCTTAGAATCATCAGAAACGACTGACTCCGATGCAGGCCGGTGCTCTTCATCGTTTGGCTGTGGTGAATCGCGCGGGTCAGACTGACGGGTGGCCTGATGTTCCTGTTCTACTTCAGCAACGGGCACCACCTCAGCCTGCACAGGATCGGGCCCAGAAACCGGCAAAAGCACATCCTCAATAGGGGGTTCGCTGAAAAACCGACGCTGAAAGAACAGGATCAAGCACACGCCAATAAAAATACAGGAATCGGCAATGTTGAAAATGGGTGTCGAATAATACTGCCCCCCCCAAACGGGCACCCATTCAGGAATGAAACCCTCCCAAACATCCACAAAAATCATGTCGATCACCTGCCCGTGGAACCAGGGCGTTGGCGAACCGTAGGGGGCGTTATTCAGAAAAACACCGTAAAACGTACTGTCAATAACGTTGCCTACTGCTCCGGCCAAAATCATTGCCATTGCCCACAGCAAACCATTTGGGGCACCCCGTTGGGCCAAATGCACTAAATAATACCCGATGCCAACCATGGCAAACAGTCGGAACACGCTCAACAGCAATTTACCATATTCGTAGCCCAACTGCATACCAAACGCCATGCCGGGGTTTAGTACATAATGAAGCTTGAGCCAGCCGCCGACTACATTAACCTGTCCGGCGAATCCAGGAGTCATATAGAAATGCACCGCTAACTTCACGCCCTGATCCAGCACAATGAGTAAAAGTGCCAGCACAAAAAACCGGAACGGGTTTTTACGAATCATGTATAAAAAGTTTGGCCCAACTGGGGGTTGGGCCGTTTATAAAAATCCCATTAGGGAACGGACCGATACGATCCATCGGACCAGAAGTACTATTTGCAGCCCTTCCGGCGCTTCAACTCATCACTGACCAACGTAAATTCCCGGCTGCTTTGCCCGGCGATGGACTTATTTTCGTCGGCCCGCCGGAACAGATACGGCATCACCGATTCAACAGGACCATACGGCACGTACTTAGCCACGTTATACCCGGCATTGGCTAAGTTATACGATATATTGTCGCTCATTCCCAACAACTGCGCAAAGTAGATGTGCTCGTCATTGGGCGCCACCTCCATCCGGTGCATCTGCTGTAGGCAGTATTGACAACTGTACTCATTGTGCGTACCCAAACAGATAGACACCGTATCGCGGTTTTCCAGACAGTAATCAACGGCCGCGTTAAAGTCGTGGTCGGTATCCTCTTTGGTAGGCTGGATGGGGTCCTGATACTCCTCTTCGTGTGCCCGTAGCCGCTCTTTTTCGAGGTAGGCCCCGCGCACCAATTTAACACCCAAGTAATACCCCTTGGCCCGTGCTTCTTCGGTATCGCGCCGGAGATGCTGCAGACTTTCCCAGCGGTACATCTGATAGGTATTGTAGACAACAGGCCGCTCGTGATTATAACGGTCCATCATTTCATAGGCCAGCGTATCAATCGTGTCCTGAATCCAGCTTTCTTCGGCGTCGATGAAGATCCGCACGTTGCGTTCGTGTGCACGGCGGCACAGCGAATCGACCCGCCGGAGGACCCGGTCAAACTCGGCTTTCTGTTCTTTGTTGAGCGAATCGCCGATCTGCACCGCTTCGAGCAGCTCAGTTGAGGCCAGGCCAGTCACTTTAAATACAGAAAATGGAATGTCGGATGATTCACTGGCACGTTCGATGGTGCGCAGAATTTCGAGTGTTGTGTCATCAAAGCTCCTCTCAGTTTCCTCTCCTTCAACCGAGTAATCGAGGATGGTGCCAACGTGGGCGTCGTGCAGGGTTCGGATGGTTTTTTCGGCGTCCTGTATACTTTCTCCCCCGCAAAACTGTCCAAAAATGGTGTTCTTGATGAGTAATTTGATGGGAAGGCGCAGGCGTAGGGCAATCTTTATGAAAAAAGTGCCTAAATTTACCAGCCATCCCTGATTCATCAGCGCAAACAGCCAGTACGTCTTTCGGAGTTTGGAATTCGACTGGGTGGAGAAAGCAATTGAGGTATCTTCAAAGGAAACGGGTTGGATGTTTTGATCGGAAAGTTCGTTCCGGTATACCGGCATCTCTCGCTCTGGCGTACCGGATTTCCCGACAACGTTTGGCCTTACTTCCGTTGGCCGCTCTGCGGTCTCCGGCATCAGATTACTTCGGTTCGACATATCAGTGCTCCGTTCGGGCGGTGCTACGTTTATAGCGTTAGGTGCGTGTCGGTTAACACGACCGAAATATAAAACGAAATTTCGGTCAATAGGTTAGATTCACCGACGCGCCTTGTTCGACAGAATAAAAAACAGTTGTAGACAAATAGAGGAACTGGCCTGAAAAAACAGCCAATTCCCTCTGCAAATATACCACAAAATCGCATCTAAAAGTTCCCAATTGGGTAGCCCTGTTGCTCGCCAATTACGCGTTTGTTATGAAGGTAGAATTAGCCGTAGAACCGCTTGGATCATGGATTGATACCAACGGTAAACCCCTGATTATTGCTGGTCCGTGCAGTGCCGAGACCGAAGAGCAATTAGTTCAAACCGCCCGCCAACTGAAAGACCTGGGCGTGGTTCACGCCATCCGGGCTGGTGTCTGGAAGCCTCGCACCCGGCCGGGTAGCTTTGAAGGCATGGGTGAGGCCGCCCTGCCCTGGATTCAACGGGCCAAAGCCGAAACGGGTCTGCCCTTTGCGGTGGAGGTAGCTACGCCCGAACACATTGAACTGGCCTTGAAATATGGGGTCGACATTTTGTGGATCGGCGCCCGTACCACCGTTAACCCGTTCAACGTTCAGGAGATTGCCGATGCACTGCGTGGGGTCGACATGCCCGTACTCATCAAGAATCCAATTAACCCGGATCTGGCCCTTTGGGTGGGTGCGTTCGAGCGGATTGCCGGGGCTGGTATCTCCAAGCTTGGAGCCATTCACCGGGGTTTCTCCACGGGTGAAGTCAGCAAATACCGCAATGTACCAATGTGGCAAATGGCCATTGAGCTGAAGTCGATTTTTCCGCAGCTACCGCTCATCGGCGACCCAAGCCACATGGCGGGCAAGCGGGCGTACTTGAACGAACTGGCGCAAATGGCACTCGACCTGAACTACGACGGCCTGATTGTGGAATCACACATCGACCCCGACAAGGCCTGGAGTGATGCGGCTCAACAGTTGACACCCGCGGCTTTTGGCGACATGCTCGACCATCTGCAGATTCGGCAGGTTGAGTCGCCCAACCGGGAGTTTCAAAGCTACATGGAACAGTCACGGCGGAACATTGACAACGTGGACCGGCAGATCGTTGAGATGCTCGGTGCCCGCATGGCGCTGGTGGAGCGGCTGGCCGAGTACAAACGTGACAATAACGTAACGCTCTTTCAGCCTGACCGCTGGAAAGAAATCCTGAAAACCCGCACCGAGCTGGGCCAGAAACTAAATCTGTACCCCGAACTAGTTGAGGAGATTTACAAGATCATCCATATGGAATCGATTCGGAAGCAGACGGAAGTAATGAACAATCAGGCCGTATAAAAAGAGAAAAACCGGACGGGGGTGGGGAGAGACGGAAGAAGGCACAGTAGCTTTGCTTTTCGTCTCTCCCCGCCCCCGTCTTATTTCTGCTTCCCAACTGCCCGTTTTGCGAATGCATACGCTGACGGTCGCTATGTGCCAATAGCTGATTTTCGGCACCATCTGTTAAACAAAAGTGTTGATTAATAGGTACTAATCAAGGCAGCAACGCGTGCCTAAACAGTCGAATCAACATGTTACAATACGATAAATTATCGCTCAACGTACCTGACACCACCAAGCCGCGTGTCGTTATTATCGGGGGTGGATTTGGAGGAATGAACTTGGCTAAAAGCCTGCGCGACACCGACGTGCAGGTGGTACTCTTCGACAAACAGAACTACAACGGTTTTTGGCCGCTACTCTATCAGGTGGCCACGGCCGGGCTGGAGCCGGACGCCATTGCGGAACCATTCCGTAAAATGTTCGACGGGCAGGAAAATCTTCATTACCGCATGGTGCGGGTCAATAAGATCGATACGGCGGCCAAAACGGTGACTACCCTCATTGGCGATCTGCATTATGATTACTTAGTGATTGCCAGCGGGTCGAGATCTAACTTCTTTGGCAACGAACAGATTCAGAAGTACTCGTTTCCGCTCAAAACGGTCCCCGAAGCGCTCAACATCCGCAGTCAGTTTCTACAGTGCTTTGAGCAGGCCAGCATTACCCGCGACCCCGCCGAACGCCAGAGCCTGCTCAACTTTGTTATTGCCGGAGCTGGACCAACAGGCGTTGAGATGGCCGGATCGTTAGCTGAAATGCGTAAGTATGTCCTCCCGGCCGATTATCCGGGTCTGGACTTCAGCCAGATGAACATCTATATCGTTGAAGGTACGGGTAAAGTCCTGCCGCCTATGTCGGAGGAGGCTGGGCAAAAAGCGCACCGATACCTCGAAGAATTAGGCGTCATCGTCAAGCTCAACACCCTGGTTGAAAACTACGACGGCGAAACCGTGACGTTTAAAGGGGGCGAGCAAATTAAAACGCAGACGCTGGTCTGGGGCGCGGGAGTGACGGGGGCGCTGATCGAAGGAATCCCAGCCGAATCGACCGAGCGGGGCCGGGTTTTGGTAGACCCCACTAACCGGGTGCTGGGCCTGACCGACGTGTTTGCCATTGGCGACATTGCGTTTATGAAGCTGGAGAAGTATCCTAAAGGACACCCCGGCGTTGCGCAACCCGCTATTCAGCAGGGCGAACACCTGGCCAAAAATCTGCGCCGGATGATAAAAAATGAACCTACGACGCCGTTCGAGTATTTTGATAAAGGATCGCTGGCTATTGTCGGGCGTAGCAAAGCCGTGGCTGATCTGCCGGGTAACATTCACCTCGGCGGGTTCATTGCCTGGATGGCGTGGCTGTTTGTCCACATCTTCTACCTCGTCGGATTCCGCAGCAAGTTAGTAGTGTTCAGCAACTGGATGTACCGGCTGTTTACCTATCAGCGTGGGACGCGGCTCATCATCCGACCCTTCATCCGCAAGGATGACAAGGTGGCCAATGAGATTATGCTGAAAAACGAAGTAGCGTAAACAATTGATTACCCAACGTTGAAGTGGTGGGCTGATAATCGTCGTCAACGCTGAAGTGGTTATCAGCCCACCGGTTAACCGGTGGGCTTTCAATATATTTGCCTATTAATCCTGATTCTTGCTAATGCTGAACCATCATCTCCGCCCGGCCCTTTTGTCGGGCCTTTTGCTAACGGGCTTTCTTGGACTGGCTCAGCCGACGCCCGTTGCCACCGACTCGACTAAAGGCGGACCGCTCGACCTGGGGAAAATGTGGACTTTTGATAGCCCGCCAAAAGACTTTTTCCAGAAGACATATAACTTCACCGCCGACGACAAATGGTTCGACGAATCCCGGCTGGCCGCGCTCCGATTTGCCGATTATTGCTCGGCTTCGTTCGTGTCGGCGAATGGCTTGGTGATGACCAACCACCACTGCGCCCGTGAGTCGGGGACGGGTGTAGCCCGCAAAGGCGAAGACCTCAACGCAACCGGATTTTACGCCAAAACCCTGACCGAAGAACGCAAGGTAGAGGGGCTATTTGTGGATCAGTTGGTGAAAATCGAGGACATTACAAAGCGGGTGCAGGACGCGATGAGCGCTGGGACTGAGCAGCTACAAGCGCGTGAGCAAGCCTTTGAAACCATAAAACAAGAGTACGGAATCAAGGAAGGCTGGAAAGGCCTGGAACTGCAAACCATCACGTTTTACAACGGTGGTCGCTATGCCTTATATGGCTTCAAGCGCTACACCGACGTCAGGCTCGTGTTCATGCCCGAACTCCAGCTTGGCTTTTTCGGGGGTGACCCCGACAATTTTACCTACCCCCGCTACGCGCTCGACTGTTCATTCTTTCGGGTGTATGAGGCCGGAAAGCCCCTGCAAACGACGCACTTCTTCAAGTTCAACACCAACGGCGTCCGCGACGGTGAACCTATTTTTGTGATTGGCAACCCCGGCCGGACTGAGCGACTCAAAACCGTGGCCGAATTAGAATTTGACCGGGATTTGCAAACCCCTGCTACTATTCAACTCCTGCGCAACCGATCCAACGCCCTACAGGCTTACAACGCGACGGCTAAAAATGACAGCATCCTGAACGAAATATTCAGCTATGAAAACAGCCTGAAAGCGTACGGGGGCCAATTGGCGGGCCTGCGCGATGCGAGTTTGCTGGCTCGCAAAGCTCAGTTTGAAAAACAGTTTAAAGCTGATGCGCGTACCAAAAACCTCCCTGCCGATCAACTCAAAACCTGGGATGATATTGCCGCCAATACGGCTCAACTGCGGGATCTCTTCAAGGATGCGTCTTACCTCGCTCCCAACGAGCGGACGACGGGCGAACTGCTGGCTTTTGCGGGTGTACTGATTCAGTATAACGACCTGCTGACAACCCGGCCACAGGACGCCGAACGGGCACGTTCCTTAGTGGTACCGCCGACCGTCAGGAATCCGGTGCTGGAAGAAGCTTACTTAGCCGCTCACCTAAGCGAAGCACAGGCTGGGCTGGGGAACGATGACCCCTACGTGAAAGCGGCTTTAACGGGGCCAGATGGCACGGCCCGATCACCCAAAGAAGCTGCCGCTTACTTAGTTAAAAACACAAAACTGGCTAATCCCGCTTTCATTAGTGAGTTGGCTACACGGCCCGGTGCCATTGGCTCATCGACAGACCCGATGCTGGTGCTGGCCCGGATTGGCTACCCCCGTTACCTCAAGGCTGCCCGGCAGGCCCGCGATATTTCGCAGAAACAAGAGGTGTTGCGTAGTCAGCTCGGCCGGATGCTCTACGCCGTATACGGTACGGCAGTCCCGCCTGATGCCACCTTCTCGCTCCGCATCAACGACGGTATTGTGAAAGGATATCCGTACAATGGCACACAGGCTCCCATTATCACCACCTTTGCCGGGCTATATGACCGCAATTATTCGTTCGGCGACAAGGCTCCGTGGAATCTGCCCGCCCGCTGGAAAAATCCGCCCGTCGAACTGCTTAAGCAACCCATGTGCTTCATCAGCACGAACGACATCATCGGCGGCAATTCAGGCAGTCCCATGATCAACAAAAACCGGGAGGCCGTGGGTCTGGTCTTCGACGGTAACATGGAAAGTCTGCCCGGCGAATTTATTTTCGTACCCGACCTTAACCGCAGCATTTCGGTCCACGCGGGCGGGATGGTTGCGGCCATGCGGTACATCTACAAAGCCGACCGATTGGTGACTGAACTGACCGGAGCAGCACTCGCTCCCAGGGCGAGAAAGTAATTTGGTGCATTTTGTCATCCCGACGAAGGAGGGATCTCACGCTTTGCTAACCTACAGATCCCTCCTTCGTCGGGATGACAAAATACATCACCCATGACCAAATCCGAAATTCCGGTAATGCCAGATTACTTCGACCGGTACATCAACTTAGTCGCCAACATCGACTTGATCGACGCGCTGTCCCAGGAAGTTTCTTTCGCGCAGTTGCTGCCCATTGAAACGGCCGAAGCACTCGGTGACCGGATTTACGCGCCCGGCAAATGGACCGTTCGGGATATTCTCCAGCACCTCATCGACACCGAGCGCATTATGGCGTACCGGGCCATGCGTTTCGCCCGTAATGATCAAACGTCACTACCCGGCTTTGACGAGGAATTATTTGGCCAGACAGCCCGCGCCACCTGCCGAAACCTTACCGATCTGTACGAAGAATACGCCCTAAACCGGCAGTCGACCCTCGCGCTGTTTCGGAGCTTCGACGAGGACATGCTAACCCGCACGGGTGTTTGTTTCAATCAGACTATTTCACCACTGGCGCTGGGATTCGTGCTGGTCGGCCACCCGATGCACCACGTTAACATCATTCAGGAGCGGTATCTGCCCCTGCTCTGATTCCCCACAAACCATTCTACAACGGTTATGTACCCGCGTTGCTTTCTGTTTTTGCTGTTGAGTACAACGGCTCTCCACGCCCAGCCAACGCCCGATTCAGTACAGGTTATGAGGGCGAACTGGCACAGCACCCGCATCAGCAACCGGGTTGTGTGGCAGGAGGGCCATTTCGACAGTCTGTTCCGGTCAAAACAAAACGTTAACGTCGTCACGCTCACGAATCGGCGTCGGCGACCGACTGTCGCACTGGCGTCAGCGGGCGATAGCCTGAAGCCAACCAGTTGGTTTGGCAAACGGGACGGGGCGCTGGTAGCCCTGAACGGTACCTTCTTCGACGTGAAAAACGGCGGCTCTGTTGATCTGATCAAGGTCGACAGACGAGTTATTGACACTACACGGCTATCGGGAAAAGTGCTTCCTGAGCATCAGCAGGCGGCCATTGCTATTCATCGCAACCGAATACGCGTTGTTTTTGGCGGCAACAAGCCGGGCTGGGATCGTCAGCTACCCGACGATAACGTGATGACGACCGGCCCGCTCCTGTTACAAAATGGCCAACCGCACTCGTTACTAAAAAATGCCTTTAACGATAACCGGCACCCGCGTACCTGTCTGTGCATTGGCCCACGTCGGCAGCTTCGGTTGGTAACGGTCGACGGGCGCAACGCCAACGCGCAGGGCATGAACCTGCACGAATTAACCAGCCTTATGCGCTGGCTGGGTTGCCGCGATGCCATCAACTTCGACGGGGGCGGCTCCACAACGCTGTGGATTCGGTCGGCCAGCGAACGCGAACCATCCAGCAACGGCGTCGTTAACTATCCATCCGACAGCAAGCAGTGGATTCATACCGGCGAACGACCGGTGAGCAACGCCCTGCTGATTCGATAACTAATAGCATGAGCGATAAACAGACGATAGAAGTCCTCGAAGACGCGCCAAAGTTCAAGTTCTGGAAAGGCCAGATGGAAGCCAATGGCCTGAAAATTAACGGCATAAGCGAGAAATACATCCGGCGCCGGCACAACGGCGAGGTGCTGTTTGCGATGCTCGAAGTGGATGCCGATACGCCCGAAGGCGACAAGATTCCGCCCGCACTGTTCCTGAAAGGCCACGCAGCTTCGGTGCTGGTGTGCCTGATTGATAAAGACACCCATGAGAAGTTTGTGGTGCTGGTGCGGCAACGGCGCATCTCCGATGGTTCACACACCTACGAGCACCCCGCCGGAATGGTCGACGCCGACGATGCTCCCGACGACGTTGCCGCCCGCGAGTTAGGCGAAGAAATTGGCCTGACTGCTACGGCTGCCGACCTAACTAAATTAAACCCCCGGCTGTGGTTTCCCAGCACCGGCACCAGTGACGAAGCCATGCACTTCTTCTATTTGGAACGCACCTTGCCGCGCGATGAAATTATGTCGTTTCATCATAAAGACATGGGCAACGCGTCGGAGTTTGAGCGAATCACGACGGTGGTTACGTCGCTGCCCGAAGCGCATAAATTGGTCAATAACGTCAACGGCCTGCTTATCCACTTCCTGTACCTGCAACACGTTGGGGACTACGAGACGATGAAGCTACTATAGGCGGCTACTGCCTAATCGTTCCGAACCCTTTGCCGTCGGCTAAGTTGGGTTGCCAAAACAACTCAATCATGAAGGAGCAAGCACTCAACGACGCGTT
>QQTW01002518.1_pt1 | contig 13350 bp, 8 predicted proteins | sample 1904831 | NCBI WGS metagenome assembly QQTW01 (sample SAMN09435610, study PRJNA476489) | Subsurface metagenome, whole genome shotgun sequencing project. | reverse complement strand
CGAAAGCCATCCTGAATGCCCTGAGTGAAAATGGGCAGGCTGATGTAGCGTACAAAGTAGCTTCGCAGGAAACCTTTCCGTCCTGGGGCTGGTGGATTGTCAATGGAGCCACGACGCTCTATGAAAACTGGCCCATCGACGCCAAGAGTGATATATCCATGAACCACATCATGTTCGGTGAAATTGGAGCCTGGCTTTACAAAGGGTTGGGCGGTATCAAGCCTAATCCGCAGGAGCCCGGTTTTAAAGATATCCTGCTGGCTCCTCACTTCGTACCCGGACTTGATCAGTTCGAGGCTACCCACGACGGTCCGTACGGTTCAATCCGGTCTTCCTGGAAGAAAACGACCACTGGTACTTCGTACGAAGTGACTGTCCCGCCCAACTCAACCGCTACCCTATCGCTGCCCGTGTCAACCGATCAAAATGTGTATGAAGGAGGTAAATTGATCAGTAAGAACTCCTCTGCCATCCGCTTATTGAATGCATCTAACCAACAGCCGCAGTACAAACTGTCGGCTGGAACGTATCAGTTTGAGATCCGATAATGTGAACGGAAGAGGCTATTTACTCGGCTTAACAAGCCCGTAACATTGCGCGATAGAATCTGATTTACCTTTGCCCAAACGTCTTTTTTATGCGCTCACTGTACAAGTCCTGTCTACTTGCTTTGACACCTCTTCTGGCATTGGGTCAAACGCCAAAAACCGCCACGCGAATTACGTTGCCTAACGGCTGGAGCCTAACCCCCGTGGGCCGGTCGTTGCCGCTTGGTGATCTGCCGCTTAATATGGCCGTTTCGCCCAATGGTAAGGGAGGTCGGTCCTTGCTGGCTGTTACGAACAATGGTCAGAGTACCCAGACGATTCAACTGATCGACGTGGCCGGGGAGAAAGTGCTGAGTGAAGTAGAGATCAAAAAGTCGTGGGTGGGTCTGCGTTTTACGCCCGATGGAAAGCGCTTACTGGCGTCGGGTGGTAACGACAACCGCGTATTGATTTATGACGTGACGAGCGGTAAGTTAACTAAAATTGACTCCGTTGTACTGGGCAAACCCTGGCCTAACCGCATCTCGGTGGGTGGTGTCGAGACGGACAAAGCCGGTAAAACGCTGTATGCGGTCACGAAAGACGACAGCACTCTGTACATCTGCGATATGGAGTCGAAGCAGATCAAAAATCGGATCAAGTTACCTGCCGAAGCGTACACCTGCCAGCGGTCGCCGGTATCCGACGAGTTATATATTTCGGTTTGGGGAGCTGAGAAGGTGGTCATTTATGATCTGAAACAGGATAAACTGACCGGCGAAATCAAGACCGGAAGCCATCCCAACGACATGACTTTCAGTCGGGACGGAAAATATCTGTTCGTGGCCAATGCAAACGATAATTCTGTGTCGGTCATCGATGTTAAGACCCGCAAGGTGCTCGAATCGCTTAATACTGCGCTCTATCCCGATGCCCCAGCGGGCAGTACACCCAACGGACTCGCGCTGTCGACTGACCAAAAAAGCCTGTATGTAGCCAATGCCGATAACAATTGTCTGGCGGTGTTCGACGTATCAAAGCCGGGTAAGAGCCGGTCGCTGGGCTTTATGCCAACGGGCTGGTACCCAACAGCCGTGAAGGTTGTCGGTAAGAAAATTCTGGTCGCCAATGGGAAAGGGTTCTCGTCAAAAGCCAATCCGCAGGGGCCTAACCCGTACAAACGCCGTGAATCGGGTACGGAATACATTGCGGGTCTGTTCAAGGGTACGTTATCGATCATCGATGCACCCAAGCCAGCGGACATCACGGCCTTGTCGAAAAACGTTTATCAGAATACGCCCTACACCAAGGAAAAAGAAAAACTGGCCGCTGGCGAAGACAACAATCCGATTCCAAAGAAGGTGGGTGATAAATCGTCGCCCATCAAGTACGTCTTCTACATCATTAAGGAAAACCGCACCTATGATCAGGTCTTTGGCGATATGCCCGGCGGCAATGGCGATACGTCCCTGTGTATATTTCCCGAAAAAGTTACCCCCAACCAGCATGCGCTGGCTCGTGAGTTTGTGCTGCTGGACAATTTTTACGTAGATGCTGAGGTTAGTGCCGACGGCCATAACTGGTCAACGGCGGCTTATGCCACCGACTATGTGGAGAAAAACTGGCCGTCAAGCTACGGTGGCCGGGGTGGTACGTATGACTTTGAGGGGAGTCGTCCGGTAGCCTACCCCAAGAAAGGGTTTATCTGGGATTACTGCCAGCGGGCGGGTATCCGTTACCGCAGCTACGGCGAGTTTGAAGCATACTCCAAAAAGAAAGGTTCGGCCCTGGATGGGCGGTTTGCCACCAACTACCCCGACTACGACCTGAAGATAAAAGACATCGACCGGGTTGACATCTGGAAAAAGGACATCGACTCGCTGATTGCTCTCAACGCTGTTCCTCATTTTAGTAGCATTCGGCTAGGTAACAACCACACGAGTGGAGCCCGAATCGGCGCTCCCACCCCAGCGGCACACGTGGCCGATAATGACCTGGCGCTCGGCCGGTTCATCGAGCACTTGTCGAAAAGCCCGATCTGGAAAGAGTCCGCGGTTTTCGTGCTCGAAGATGATGCCCAGAACGGGTCCGACCATGTGGATGCCCACCGCTCGCCCGCGCTCGTCATCAGTCCCTACACCAAGCGCAAACACGTGGAGCACTCCATGTATTCGACGTCGGGTATGCTACGGACCATAGAGTTGATTCTGGGTCTGCCTCCGATGAGCCAGTACGATGCGGCTGCCCTGCCCATGTTTGCCTGTTTCACGAATACCCCCACGCTGACGCCCTACACCCACATTCCGGCTAACGTGGACCTTGAGGCAAAAAACACCGCGATGACCGAACCCGCCCGTCAGTCGGAAAAAATTGATCTTCGTTACGCCGACAAAATTGACGACCGGCTGTTTAATGAAATCATCTGGAAGACGGTCAAGGGTGAACATTCGGTCATGCCCGCTCCGAAGCGGGGGGCGTTCCTCAGCGTAGAGGCTGACGACGATGATGACGATGATAAATAGAACTTGCGTTCCGCATCACGAACGATCGATCAAACCAACCGATTAATAGCAGTTTGTCTGTTGAACTAACTAAAGCCTGTATATTTCACAGGCTTTAGTTAGTTTAAGATGACGCTGTTATCTCAAATCAAAACGCTCCCTATCGGACTGCTGGTGATTCTGTTGGTAAGCTACGGGTGCAAACGCAGTACGGAACCGGATCCAATACCTGTAACCGTCAGCTTCGGTCAGACTATCGATGTCACGATTCTAAGCCGGACGTCGGTTAAGCTAGCCTCCACAATCACCGCAATCTCAACGAGTGAACCGGTGACGCGGGGGTATGTCTTGTCGATTACCAATGCCACACCGACGCTTGCCGACATCAAAACCAAGCAGACAACGGCTATAACGGCGTTGCCTTACACTATCAGCGATACGGTCGCTAACCTAAGCCTGAACGCTAGCTATTACGTCCGGCCTTATGTGACAACTGCTGCAGGGACGGTTTACGGCCCAGTCAGCACGTTTCAATTGAAGTTAAGCATGGCTGATTTGTTTGGCTTGGAACTCGACGATCTGCTACGGGGTAAAAATGTCGGGTACGGCTACGTTGTCTACGAAAATAACACAATCAAAACCTCTGGGCAGGGGGGCTTGAAGTCGCGATCTGTGGACGCCGAAGGGGAGAAACCCTACACAATTGACACGAAGATGCACATTGCCAGCATGAGCAAGACCATTGTTGCGATGGCTTTTACGCAATTGATGGCGCAGAAGGGTATCAGGACAACCGACAAAATAGCGGCTTATCTGCCCCCTTCCTGGCCAAAAGGAGACAATATCGATCGGATTACGTTCCGCGAACTACTCAACCACCGCAGCGGCATTGTGGGACTGGGTAACAACTGCCAGAATGGAGCCTTCGGCGAGAACATCTACAGTGGTCTCAAGCAACTCATCGGTAAGGGCGTGACCACGGCCAATCGGGGACAATACTGCTACCAGAACGCTAACTTTGGTTTGTTTCGGGTGTTGATTCCAGCAATGACCGGCTATTCGTTCAGCGGTAATGACGCCACGGATGATCAGCAGACCCAACAACTGTATCTGACGTACGTGCAGAAAAACATACTGGAGAAAGTTGGGCTGACGGGTATCGTACCGACGCACCCAATGGGTGATCCAACGTACACCTACGACTACCCTTATTCTAATCGGAAAGGTTGGAATCCGGGTGCTTTTGCATCGACGCTTGGCGCCTACGGATGGTATTTGACGCCCCGTGAGGCTGGTAAACTATACGCTACAGTGCTCTCATCAGCCGACCAGACGGTGCTGTCTACGGCGTACAAAGACTCTTTGTTAATCAATAATTTAGGCTGCTTTCGGGCCATCACTAACCTGGGCGATCTAGCTTACCATGATGGCTGGTGGTATCTGAACAGCGTAGCACCGTATGCTGGCCTACGTACACTTTGGATAAAACTACCTAATAACCTGACGGCAGTGCTGTTTGTCAATGCACTGAATCGCCAGCAGGGACTTTTCCCTAGTGACGATGGCAGCGATATTGTGGCATCTGTCACGCGGGCATACAGTCGTGCACGACAGAGCGCCGGTGGGCGAGTTGATCCTTTGCGAATCACCCTCGAACATCCGGAACCGCATTGATTTTACCGATACCAATTGATTACGTGGGTTGAGCCTCTTTGCCTACGCTGACGCCATGCTTAAACTCGCTTACCAGAAAGAAACCCGTTTGGAAAACACCCTCGCGAAGGGCAGTGCAGGCCCCGATGTTCGACGGGTGCAGGAGTGGCTTTGCCTGAACGCCCATCGCTACCCCAATGCGGTGCTGACCACGAACGTAGATGGTCACTTTGGCCCTGCCACGGAGCGGGCGGTGCGTAATTTTCAACGCGTCCTTAAGTTGCCTCAAACGGGTCTGGTAACTCCCGAACTGTTCGCCGTGCTCAGTGCCCCACTGGCGACTGCTTTTCGGGCAAAACCGACTGGACAAAATATCCGAAAATCAGTACTGCAAATTGCCCAGACTCACCTAAAGCAGCGCGCTACGGAACTCCAGACGGACGAAGCTCAAAACCTGGGTCCCTGGGTGCGGGCTTACTGCGACGAATACGAGGGATCATCGTTCAAGTGGTGCGTCGGCTTTGTACAGACCATTTTGGACCAGGTGGCTTCTGGCTACGGTCGCCACTTTACCAACATCATGCCCCACACGCTCAGTTGCGACGTTGTGGCTCAGAGTGGTCAACAGAATGGGCGCCTGATCGAAAACGAACGGCTTCGGCACAATCCGGAGCGCATTCAACCGGGCGATGTATTTCTAATCTGTAACCGGACCCACGATGCTTGCGACTGGTTTCACGCAGGTTTGATTACGTCCGTTTACGGTGATGTTGTTGAAACCATCGAAGGAAACACCGACACAAAAGGAGGGAATAATGGCACGGCCGTGTTTGCCCGAGTTCGGAATTTCAGGAAAACAACGATGGATGTTTTTTCCATCGACGGACTTTAGTCAACGTCTGATAACTTACCCTCAATAACTCTGTCTTTGAGCAGTTGATTGATGATCTGACGCGGGGGAACTTCAGTATCACCTCCGGTCGTGACAATCGCTTTCCAGAACGGCTTGCCTGTGGCAACGCTCGTCATTTCCATGTACAGTTCATTGTAAGACGAAATGTATTTTCCACCCCCGCTGGTAAAGTTGCGGTTGAAATCAAGGGTAAGGACTACTTCGCTGGTACAAGCCTGAACTTGTTGCTGAATCGCTTCTTCCGGTGTCTCGAACGAGATTGGGCTGGTCGAGACCGTACAAACCTGATAACCGGTCGGAAAGGCTGTTTGAAATTTCGGTAAGTAATCCGGGCTTACTCTCGAAAGTCGCGAGACGACTAGGATGCGTCGAAATGCTGGCTTGGCATCGGCTTTTACATTCGATTGAACATTGACTGATGCACACCCAACGAACAGGATGGGCGTAAAGGCCAACAGGGTGTACAGACGTAGCCTTGTGAGATGTGCGTAGAAAAACTTGTTACAATAGTGATTAGATGAGTACATAGGTATAAATAGTCATCACAGCAGTTTCATCTGTAAACTATATAAAGTTTCTATCCCGGCGACATGCCCGCGCTTGATTCAGCACAAATCTGAACGCTAGGGGCGGTTAATCAAAAATGAAATTTGTTGCGTATGTTCGGGTACAACTCTACTCGTTATGCGCTTTTTGCTCTTCCTGCTGATCAATCTGTCTGCCTTTCCTGCCTGCGCTCAGTCGCCCGACACGCCGAAAAATACATCACTAAGGCTCCCCGGTTTACAGCAACCCGTTGAAATTATCCGTGATCGGTGGGGCGTCAACCACATTTACGCCAAAAATGAACATGATCTATTCTTTGCGCAAGGGTATGCCGCGGCTCAGGATCGGCTATTTCAATTGGAAATCTGGCGTCGGCAAGCTACCGGCACGGTGGCCGAACTGCTAGGGCCACAGGAGACAAAACGGGACATTGGCACTCGCCTGTTTCGATTTAAAGGTAATCTTGAGCAGGAGTTAAAGCATTATCATCCAAACGGGCCGGTGATAGTCCGGGCGTTTGTAGCCGGTATTAACGCCTACATCACCGAGATACTCAAGACACCTGAGAAACTGCCTTTTGAATTCAAGGTACTCGACACGAAGCCCGGCTTGTGGACGCCCGAGGTCGTTATTAGCCGACACCAGGGATTAATTTATAACGTTCGTGATGAATTGAACTACGGCCGCCTGGTGAAGCTCATTGGGGCCGATAAAGTGCGCGAGCTGAGTTGGTTTCATCCACGGTCCGACGTTTCGGGTACAAAATCTAACGAGCCCGACCTGACGCTGCATGTTAACGGCGACGAACTGTTCCAGCCTATTCTGGAATTATACGAAGCTTTCCGGTTACCACTCAAGTTTCAGGGACGAGCCACCAAAGCCGATGAGGATGAAGCACTTTACCTCACCCCCAGCCCCTCTCCTAAAACAGGAGAGGGGGGCCTGCTCGATAATAGCCCTTACTCTTCTTCCAAGGGGAGGGTGGTCCGGCGCTCCGGTTGGGGTGGGGTAAACGAACAAGACGAATGGTTCGATACGGAAAAACAATATGTTGGCTCGAATAACTGGGTTATTTCGGGCGCAAAATCGGCTAGCGGTTACCCGATGCTGGCGAATGATCCACACCGGGCGCAGTCAACCCCATCGCTACGGTATTGGGTACACCTCAGTGCGCCGGGCTGGAATGTGATTGGGGCCGGGGAGCCTACCTTACCCGGTGTTTCAATTGGCCATAATGACTACGGAGCGTGGGGGCTAACCATCTTCGAGACCGACAACGAAGATTTGTATGTGTATGAAACCAACCCGGCGAGTCCGAATCAATATCGTTACAAAGGCCGCTGGGTAACGATGAAAACGCTAACCGAGACGATTCCCGTTAAAGGTGGAAAGCCGGTTCAGGCAACATTGAAATATACACAACATGGCCCGGTGGTATTTGAAGACAAACAGCATCATAAGGCCTATGCCATCCGCTCGGGTGGCCTGGAAATGGGTTGTGCGCCGTATCTGGCCAGTTTACGAATGAATCAGGCGCGTAACTGGGCCGAATTTCGACAGGCGTGTTTGTACAGTCGGATTCCGGGCGAAAACATGATCTGGGCGGAGCGGCCGTCCGCCAATAAACCGGGTATGATTGGTTGGCAGACGGTGGGGTTGTCGCCCATTCGAAAGAATTTCACCGGCTTAGTGCCGGTGCCGGGCGATGGTCGGTTTGAGTGGAGTGGCTACCTACCCATCCAGCAATTACCTAACCGCGTGAATCCCGCCGAAGGGTACATTGTGACAGCTAATAACAACCTGACCCCACCAAACTTCCCGAACCGAAACGCTATCGGATGGACATGGGCGGGGCCAAGTCGGGCGCACCGCATTGAGGAAGTGCTGGGCGATGGCAAACGTAAAAGTCTGGTCGATTTTATGGCGTTACAAGCCGATTACCTGTCCATCCCGGCCCGGACGTTGGTACCACTGCTGCAAAACTTGGCCTCACCGAATAACCAAACGGAGCAGGCCCTGAGCTACCTGCGCAAGTGGGATTACAAACTTGATCCGAGCTCGGTAGCGGCTTCCATTTATGTGGAGTGGGAGGGACAGTTGAAGAAGGTGATGGCGCAGCGTCTGATCCCGGAAGTGGCCCGCCCGTATCTGACTAGCCTGCCCTCCAAACGGGTCATTGATTATTTGCTCGTGCCGACGCCCGATCGTGATAGTACACTACTTCTTTGTCTTGATCAGGCTGTTGCTGAACTCTCCAGTAGGCTGGGTAAGGACATGGACGACTGGTCGTATGGACAACGTAAGAACAAACACATTACCATCACGCACCCGCTCAGTGATCTGGTCGATAAAGCCATGCAGCAGAAAATCAACTTTGGTCCGGTAGCTCGCGGGGGCTACGGCGAAACAGTCAATGCCACCGCCAACGGCCTCAACCAAACGCATGGTGCTTCATTTCGTATTTTAGTAGATACGGAAGACTGGGACAAAACACTGGGCATCAACAGTCCTGGCCAAGCGGGCAATCCGGATAGTCCGCACTATGGTGATCTCTTTCCAATCTGGGCCGAAAATGGATACTTTCCGGTATTCTTCACAAAAACAAAGGTGCAGTCAGTGGCCGAGAGTCGGACGATACTTCAACCCTAGCTGCATCCCGGTGATGCGGGATACATTTTGTACTTTTGCCCTTGCCAAACCGCCGATCGGTGCGGTTTCATACAACCAATGGATATTCAAGACGAGTTAAAGGGCACTATTCAACGCGCTATTGCCGAACTGTACCAGCAGGAAGTCGGTGATGTGCTTTTACAACCTACCAAAAAAGAATTTGAGGGACTTTACACGTTTGTGACGTTTTCGCTGACCAAAGCGCTCCGGCAAGCACCCGCTCAGATTGGACAGAGCATCGGTGCCTGGCTGGTGGCAAACAGCGAAATTGTCAGCGCTTTTAACGTTGTACAGGGTTTTCTGAACATTAGCATCGCTGATGCCGTCTGGCTCAACGTACTCAACGACATGGCATCCAATGCGGCTTTCGGGACATTAGCACCCAAAGGCAAATCCGTGATGGTTGAATTCTCATCGCCAAATACGAACAAGCCGCTACACCTTGGCCATTTGCGCAACAACTTTCTAGGTGATTCCGTCAGTCGGATTTTAGCAGCTAGTGGCTATGACGTAACGAAAACCTGTATCGTAAATGACCGGGGCGTTCACATCTGCAAGTCCATGCTGGCTTATCAGCGGTTCGGTAACGGAGAAACGCCAGAGTCGTCGGGAATGAAGGGTGATCACCTGATTGGCAAATATTACGTTCTCTTCGACAAAGCTTACAAGGCACAGATTGAAGAAATGGTGGCGGGCGGTACCGAAAAGGAAGTTGCCGAAAAACAGGCTCCGCTGATGCAGGAAGTTCAGCAGATGCTGCGGCTGTGGGAGCAGGGTGACCCGGATACGGTTGCGCTCTGGCGTCAGTTGAACGCGTGGGTATACACCGGATTTGATGCCACTTACCGCCGGATTGGTGTCAGTTTTGATAAAACCTATTACGAATCGAACACGTACCTGCTTGGCAAAGAAGTCGTTGAGGAAGGCCTGCAAAAAGGGGTGTTCTACCGTAAGGATGACGGCTCGGTGTGGATTGACCTGACTGAGGAAGGCCTTGATCAGAAGCTGGTACTGCGCTCGGATGGCACGTCAGTGTACATAACCCAGGACCTTGGGACAACCGATCTAAAATACCAGGATTTTCAAAACGACCGTCAAATCTGGGTAGTCGGTAATGAACAGGATTACCACTTCAACGTCCTGTTTGCTATCCTGCGCCATCTGGGACGGCCCTATGCGACTAGTTTGTATCACCTCTCGTACGGTATGGTAGACCTGCCAACGGGAAAGATGAAGTCTCGTGAGGGTACCGTGGTCGATGCCGATGACCTGATTCAGGAAACAACGGATGCGGCTGCTACGGCTGCTGACGAAGCGGCCAAAGGAAAGCTTGATGAGTTCAGCGAGGAGGAGAAAGCAGCTTTGTTCCAGATGCTGGGTCTGGGTGCCTTGAAGTATTACCTGCTGAAAGTAGACCCGCAGAAGCGCATGCAATTTAATCCGGCTGAATCGGTTGATTTGCACGGTAACACGGGGCCTTATATTCAGTACGTTCATGCCCGTGTTCAGTCGGTATTACGAAAAGCGGCCGACATGGGTATAGCCGTCAATAGCCAGGTAGCGACAACGGAATTGGATGAGGTTGAACAGCAACTGGTGTTTTTGCTCAGCCAGTACCCTCAGCGCGTAGCCGAAGCCGGTACTGACTACGCGCCATCTTACATTGCGCAGTATGCTTATGAGTTGGCGAAGACATTCAACCAATTCTACGATAAACTATCTATTTTGAAAGAGACTGACTCGGCAAAACTGGGTAACCGTCTTATTCTATCGAAAGTAGTGGGTGAAACCATCCGTAAGGCAATGGGGTTACTAGGCATAGATGTTCCTAACAAAATGTAGATTATGAAACGTATTTCCTTTGCTCTGAGCGCGTTAGCGTTGGTTTTAATCTCATCTGGTTTTATGTTTAAAGACATCGTCAAAGGCATCTTCAGCGATAAGAAAGAAGTTGCTACAGCCCCAGCCAATCATGCGGCTCCTACCAAATCGTTGTATGACTACACGGTTAAATCACTCGATGGTAAGTCGGTAGCATTGAGCGGTTTCAAAGGTAAAAAAGTCGTTGTTCTGAATACGGCGTCGAAGTGCGGCTTCACACCCCAGTACGCCGATTGGGAGAAGTTCTACAAAGAGCACGGCGACAAAGTGGTGGTGCTGGGTTTTCCGTCGGGTAACTTTGCTGGGCAGGAATTGGACAGCAACGAAGAGATTGCCAGCTTCTGCAAAAAGAACTACGGCGTTTCGTTCCCAATGTTTGAGAAAGTTGATGTAAAAGGAGACGCTAAATCGCCCCTTTACAAGTGGTTGACGACCAAAGAACTGAACGGCTGGAATGACAAAGAGCCAACCTGGAATTTCTGTAAGTACGTTATCAACGAGAAGGGTGAGCTGACGAACTTTTTTGCTTCGAAAGTGAAGCCCGACGACGCTGAGTTCAAGAAGGCTATCGGTCTTTAATCAATAGGTCAATCAAGACCTGTAGAGCGAATGAGCGAATAATTTTCTTATTCACTCATTCGCTCTTTTGTCATCAAAAGAAATGAAAAACTGGATTGCGGCTGCCCGGCCGCGTACCTTACCGTTAGCCTTAGCCAGCATCATCCTGGGTAGCTTTCTGGCCCTTGCCAACCGCCACTTCAATTGGCAAATTGCGCTGCTGGCCGCATTAACGACCATCTTCCTGCAAATCCTATCTAATTTCGCTAACGATTACGGCGACGCTGTTTCGGGAAAAGACACCGAGATGCGGGTAGGCCCCCGCCGGGCCGTAGCCACAGGTGACATCACCAAAGAGGCTATGCTGCGTGGCATTATCATCACGTCAGTATTATCGCTTATCTCCGGAATCTGGCTGCTGATTGAATCCTTTCGAGATGCTGACGCTAAGATTTTCTGGTTCTTCCTGATTTTAGGCTTGCTCAGCATCGCGGCTGCCATCGGTTACACGAATGGCAAGCGTCCTTACGGCTATGCTGGTTTTGGCGACATTGCCGTGCTCATGTTCTTCGGCTGGGTGGGCGTGCTGGGGACGTATTTTCTCCACACACTGGCGTTCGACCCCATCCTGCTCTTGCCGGCAACCAGTGTTGGGCTGTTTGCTACGGGCGTACTGAACATTAATAACATCCGTGATATCGAAACCGACACGCTAACGGGTAAACGCTCTATTCCGGCGCGGTTGGGTTTGCCCCTGGCTATCCGGTATCATTGGGGATTGCTCATTGCGGGTATGGCCTGCGCTGTAGCGTATTCCTTCCTGACCGGGGCCTCCTGGTTGAGCTACCTTTATCTGTTAGCTTTTCCGCTGTTCATGCTGAATGGCCGGGCCGTAGCGACGCACAAACGACCCGTCGAACTGAACGCCCGGCTCGGACAACTGGCCTTGACGACGCTGTTGTTCGTGGTGTTGTTCGGGCTAGGCCAGGTGTTGTAAACCGATAGCAATCAAGCAGGCTGCGTTATTGACGCACCACTTTTTTAGTTATGATTTCTCGACCGGCCTGAATCGTGAGCAGGTACGTACCGGATGGAGCTGGCATAGGTATGGCCTCATGCAGCGACGTAGCTATTCCATATTTTTTCTGATATACTGTGCGGCCCTGCCCATCACGCAGATTGATACTGATGTCTTTCTTCTGTACTGCGGATAGATCCACATACACGACATCCTGCGTTGGGTTAGGGTAAATGTGAAGTTGTCCACCAGCAAATTTTTCTGTTTCAGTCGGCAGCAGAATCGTTACGGATGCCTGCCCCGAGCTAGTGCCTCTGCCGCAACCATTTTCAATGGTAGCGATCGAATACGTACTGGATTGGGCTGGCTGGATTAATAATGTTGTTGGCGATGCCGTGGCCGAAAAAGCGGTTCCTTCGGATAGTGTTCCCTGCCAGGGTCCTTCGCCGGTAAAGCCGATGGTTAATGAGACCGGCTGCCCCTGAAGAGCGGTTGTGGAGCCGGTCAGCGTAGCGGTTGGCTGGGTTCTGACTGAAAATGGTTCGCTCGGGACGAGTTCGGCATACGTAATGCCTTGCGGTCGTACGCGAAGCCGGTAACCGGTTCCGGCAGCTAACGTGCCGGGCAGGATGGCGCTTAGGGCGTTCAGTTTACCCGTTCCCACAATTGTTTCTTTTGTGAAGCTACCCGACGCATCGGACAAAAGAACATCGTACTGCCAGCCTGCAGCTTTTGTCGTGTTTTCGGGGGTGGCCGTAACGGCAACTGTACTACCCGCACAAACAGACGACGGCGTTTTGGCGGTGAGTCGGGCTACGGGTAGCACGGTCAAATTGTATTGATCAGTCAGGCACTGCCGGGTGTCATTGACCGCTAGTGGATAGTTTCCCGACCGGGCGGCTAAGTAACGAATAGACCGGCTGGTAGCCCCCGTAGCCCAACGGTAGTCATTCGACGAGTTTACGCCAGGCCATGATGCGCTTAGCTGAAGTGTATCCCCGAATTCAGCCGTGAGAGACGTCACTTTGTTGACATTTTTCATGATCGTGAACTTATCGGGCACCGAGCCGTCAGACAGTATAA
>QQTW01002517.1_pt1 | contig 13352 bp, 18 predicted proteins | sample 1904831 | NCBI WGS metagenome assembly QQTW01 (sample SAMN09435610, study PRJNA476489) | Subsurface metagenome, whole genome shotgun sequencing project. | reverse complement strand
GAACCACCCAAATTCGACGAAGCCGAATTCTCCAAGCCCGTCGACGAGGGGCTCGAGCTCATCGGTGGTGGCACATTCTGGGAATGCCTGAAATGCAACGCCGAATGTGTTCTCTATTTCGGCGTCTGCTCGGCCGTTTGTGTGGTTCCCGAGTTCGCGCAGGTCTTCGCGTGCGCGGTAAGTTGGTTACTATATATGAGAAAGACAGGGAGAGAACGAGAGAGATAGACATATTTCAGTACTGCTGGGCCTCTGCTGGAGCACGAGTCCTTGAACGGAACGAACTAACGAATGTGAAAGAAGGGAAGGGGGGTGTGGGAACCTGATGGAACTGGTTGCAAGTTTGCTGACTACTTCGTTCGTGATCGATTAGGCGTGCATAGCGGCGGCGGGCGCGGCAAAGAATTGTGTGACGTGTGCGAAGGATTGTTTTGGACATCATGGGAACGATGCGGGGGCGGATTGTTCGGGGTCGGGGTATCAGAGGTACGTTCGCTGGCCCCCGGACCATGAGCTTGGGAGAGTGGTGTTCCATTGCCTTGAACGCGGTTTCTGACGGGAGGGGTGCGTTTAGCTGTACGGGTCGCGGTCAAGTGCAAGGGGTGTGCACGATGCCTGGGTTTGGCCGGGAGGTTGATAATGGGATGATGGTGAGTACGAGGTAATTGCGGTGCTGATGCTGTTGTTGGTTAGGATTGTTGTCGTGGGATAGGATCTTGGAATCTTCTCCGCATTGTATAGTTTTGTCTCCAGTGTTTTGATTTCGTTGCAATCGCGGCGCAGTTTATAATTCTCAGCCGCTCTCCTGAAGTAAAATTTGACGACGGGATATACATCTCGGTATGATTCCTAATCTGAAGCTTGAATGAAGTGGAAAGTAAGGTACTGACTGTGAGCCGTAGCTCGTCCAGATGAAACAGGCCGAGTTGTGGCTCATTTTTGCAAGCTCTTGCGCATAGATTGCGCTCTATGCGCACCAAAAGCCGATAGCGAAACATGTGTAGATACATAGCGACGGGATGGAAAGTAGAACACAAAACGTCATCAGGGAAAAAGATTCCTGATCAACGGCGCAGTGGACAAGCCCAGGCTTGGGATGAGCGCTTGAAGTTCAGGCGGGAAGAAAGCATCTTGGAAGCAGAGGAAGATAATCAGGATTATGCAACTATTTTCACTTAAAAGTACTCCAATTGACAAATTGTCATGCAGTGGTGTCTCTGTAAGGGAAAAGACCTCTGCGCGCAGATGATTATGGGGCTGATTACTCTTCGTCAATGGTCGACGTCTTTTCCTATTGAGTGCTGCGGTTTTCGCGTAGGGCTGGGCCGGATTACTAAGATTCAAGCTTGAGGTTGAAAGGAAGGTATATAGCATCCAAATGTTGTAGAAGACTCAATGCAGGCTACAGTCTTGGTTTGGTGTCAGAAGCAATACCATATAGGCCAAGATCTAAGGTATCTTAGGCTCAAAGAATATACAAGAATCGAAAGTCAGAGGTCGCTGTGATATGATGTTGTAGCAATATATTTGCTGTCAGCGCCTATCTTGCCGTATCATCAACGTCCTTCTCTGCCCTGTCCGCGTCCGTCTCTTCAACAGGCGAAGTCTCCTGGGCTACAAACGAAAGGGTTAGCAAACACACACCCATAAGTGACAGATGCTGATAGGCTTCAGCTTACCACTCCAGAGCTCAGAATATACACCTCCAGTATCAATCAGTTGGCTATGTGTGCCACTCTCCGCAACCTGACCACCATGCAAGACAATAATCTTATCGCTGTCGAAGATCGTACGCAACCGATGGGCGACGAACACGCTGGTGCGGGCCTTCTCTTTCAAGATGCTGTTGATGTTCTGCAGCAATGTCTGCTCCGTGTGGGTGTCCAATGCGGATGTCTAGGAGCTTTAGCTTTAGCTTTAGCATTCCAGCTGGGACTGCGGTGACTTACGGCTTCGTCGAAGAAGAGTAACGGCGGGTCTTTGAGTATCAGCCTCGAAACTGCTAGCCGCTGCTTTTCACCCCCTGAAATCATCATGCCCCTTTCTCCAACCATGGTATCGTATCCGGCAGGTAGACTCTCCACAATGTCGTGGATTCGTGCACGCTTTGCAGCCGACCTTACTTCTTCGGCGGATGCCTCTATATTCCCGTATCTGATGTTATGCTCGATCGTATTATTGAAGAGCGGTGTGTCTTGAGGCACGACTCCTATCGCCTTCCTCAGACTTTCAAGGCTGACTTCTCGGATATCTTGACCATCGATCAGGATCCTGCCTTCCTGTACATCGTAGAATCGGAAGAGAAGGCGCAAGATTGTAGACTTTCCGCATCCGCTTGGGCCAACGATGGCTACCTTCTTCCCAGCCGGAATGACTAGGTTAAGATTTTTGAGAATCGGTCGATCCGGGTGATACCCGAACGTCACGTTCTCGAACGTTATTTCTCCTCCCTTAGTCAATTGCAAGGCTCGTGGATTCGGGGGTTCCTTGACTGCGACGTTGACTTTTTGAAGGTTGAAGAGCGTTTCCATGTCCAGCAAGGATTGCCTTAACTCCCGGTACACGGAGCCGAGAAAGTTCAGGGGCACCGAAAGCTGAAAGACAAGCTGGTTAACCATGACCAGATCGCCCACGGTGAGCGTACCGGAAGCCACGCCGTCAGCTGCCAGATACATCATCGCAGCCAACGCGCTGGAAAAGATGAGGTTCTGACCGGAGTTCAGGAAGGAAAGTGATGTAGTGACCTTTATGGACGCTACTTCGTAGGCTTTCAAAGCCTTGTCGTATCTGCCGACTTCATACTTCTCGTTGTTAAAATACTTGACAGCTTCATAATTGATAAGGGAATCGACAGCTACTGTTGCTCCTTGATTATCGGCTGCGTTGGCTTGTTTTCTGAATTTAGTTCGCCACGATGTTGTGGTGATGGTAAAAGCTGTGTAGGCTACCATAGTTGCGGCGGTGATTGCAGCGAATTTGGGACCGTATTGATAGGTCTGCTCTTGTCAGCCACAGTCTTCAGAACAGGCTCATCAGCGTACCCACCAAGATTCCGCACACCATGCTAATCTCTAGTGCTGTGGGGAGAATATGAAAAACCATCGAAGTCAGTAAGAAGCTGATACCCTTGGTTCCGCGGTCTATTGCTCTGGTCAGACCTCCAGTCTGTCTCGAGAGATGAAAGTTAAGATCTAGTCGAAGTAAATGCTCAAAGACGCTGCATGCTACTTTTCTTATAGCCTTCTGCGCGACACTTGCAAAGATTGCATTTCGTACTTCCTGGAATAGAGCGGCCCCTATTCGTGTAGCTCCGTCTATCGGTGATGTCAGCAAGGCGCCAAAACACACCAGGGCACTCCGTACATGCCACTATCATTGCGCCTGCAACAGTCCAAGCTGTTCCACCAATGGCTAGAAAATCTACATTCATCGAATCGACAATGCTCTTGAAGTAAAACGGTACTTGTACGTTCAACACCTGTTATCGCCTGGTCAGTGGCGTAGATGACACCGACAGATTGAAAGGGCGAACCTTAGACCCGACCAGCAGAGCCAGTGCTGTTCCTACCCGCGCCTTGGTTCCGAGCTCGCCCTGAGATAGTATTAGAGCAGCCATGTCCCCTTGAAAAGACCTGGGGATGTGCTACCTTCGGCCACAGATACCTCGCCATCTCTTTCATTATCGCCCAATCTGCCTTCCGCTGCTCTTTGTTCGACACGGTCTGTTCTGTCAAGAGCGCGTCTGTTTTCGGTGGTTCTTTTGGCCCGGCTCTTGGTGGCTTCTGTACACTCTCGGGCTTCACATTTTCCGTCAAGTCAATCTTTGTGGAAATCAGCTGCTGGGAACCCCGTTGTGGAGGGCGGTCTCGCCGTAGCCTTTGATTCGAATTGAATACTCGGCAGGCCGTTGTTCTGAAAAAATGCGAGTTGCGCCATGGTGATGAAGGTGCGGAAGGGAGTCTGACGGAGTGAAGAGCGTAGCCAGTAGACCTTGGGATGTAATGCGCCAGCATGATGCCTTGTTTCAGCAGGACCCCATGCCGCTTCTCGACAGCTCCATACAACAGCATGACCACACTCGAGATGTGCACGTCGATTCCAGTCAGGGCTGTGCCATTTGCGCCCCGTTATCGATAAAGCTATTCTCGTACCCCACGTGCCCTAAGAAAACTCGTTCTGCGGTCAGTCTTCCCGAATTGGCTATTTGCGAAGATGGGGGTGTAATAGTTATTGAAGCCTGAGTAAGTACAAACGCGAGTACGTTGCGATTTTCCAAGAAACCCTCGTGTCGACGATAGCTACGAATAGGTACTTTATGGACATTGACGTGCTCGTGCAGCGGCGCTAGCTCCGCGATTTACTTACCCTTGCAGTTTTCAAAAGCTCCGCAAACAACCAACGCCGCCAAGAAGCTCAACGGCAATGCGACGTACTCTGCTACAAGCTGTTGGTAGATCTGGGGACCCCATATCAAGATGTAGATCCTCGTGTACGAGTCGAGTCCAAATTCGAAAAGTCCAGATCAATGCCACTCCTTCAACCCCCTCATCAAACATCGCCGTTGATGCTCTGTCAAATCCTCCGACAACTCCTTCTGCCGACTCACCTGGTGCGCTCAATAGTTCTCGGGAGATCCATTGCTTGATCGCTAATTGCCCGGTAGATGCCCGATTCGAGGTGCTAGGATCACCATACTCCCTTCTCTCCGTTTCGTTATCGGCTTCTCAAAATTTGTATACAAGAAAGGGCACGTTAGTCGGCGTTAGTGGGAATGCGGAGAATGTTAGTGACATTGGTAGTACTGGCATACTGTTGGAAGTGCTCACGGTCTCTTCAGGCTGTTTCAACATTGTCAGTGCTGGGGCCGATCAGGCGGGCAGTCCTCGGAATACCATTTTTGTATCAACGTGTGAGATTCCACTTGCTGCATGCTTTATAGAAGGCGCTGATTCTAGGTAGATCTCGTCGACCAGCCCATTGACCGCTCTTATTGCCACCAAATCCGCCATCACCTCCTTTGCAGTAGTAAAATTAGACGGCACCGTGGACTGGATGGTGGCACAACGGCAAGCGCTGCTTGCATGGACAGGTCACTCACTGTCCGTGAGTCCTAGGTTCAACAGGAAGATGGTGCGCTCCTCTAGGTTTCGTGTGAATGTACTACAAGGAGCTGACAATTGAAGAGCCTGGCACACTGGGGTAGCTCTCAAGTCACAGGCCGGGGACTACTAGCTCTGGTAGGCAGGGGTCAAGTCTATCAAATCAATTTGCAGGCTGGGGAGGAATATGTTGCTCACCCGAGGTAAGTCGGCCCCAGTTCCCATGTGCACGGTAGCTCAGCTAAGGGCTTTAGCAACGTTGTAGCATACACCATCACGCAGAACCCTCCTTTACCGTACCGACTGAAGTCATCAAGTCTACGATTACAGATACCCAGTTTCAATGTCAGTAGATTGCTACCGGACACTAAATTCTTCAGAGTTATGCGCGAGTCAGACACATGGCGTGCCATCACGAAGTTCTTCTTCACGCTTCGAACATGGTCACGAAGAACAATATGGGGCGATAGGGTACGTGCTCATCCTTCCATTTCACCCTTGTACCACTGCCTTCCTCTTTCAAACTATTATAACTGTTGGCTTTGACTTATATCAAGTCTCTCCAGCTCTTCCTTCAGTTCCACGGACCAAGCACTATCCTCGTCCAGTCACGCGCCTCTCGTCTCAGCGACGTCCTCACGACGCGCGATGTAAATGAAATTGCAGACGCGCCCGCTGGCGCAGTTCAATCCGCGGTGACACTCCCAGCTTCCCCAGGATTGCCACAGGAATTACCCAAGCGCGCAGACAGTCCGACTCACTTGAGCGTGGCGAGTGTAAGGAGGGATGGGAAGGTAGAGTTCAAGGATGCAGATGATTTCAAGAGTTTTATGTAGCAACCTGTGTTATCCTTGCCGATGGAGGGAAGCTCTGTACCATAAAATGTACGCTGAAATACTGGGTTGTCCTCACCACTCTCACAAAAACCGCTCGGATGTTTTGTCGATATTGATGTTAGACATTGGGGTAATTGTGTTTGGAGAAAAGTGTGAACTTCTCACATTGCAGTCATCTCGCATACGCATCCTCAAGAGTTATTGACTCAGGATAGAGCCAGATCATGGTGTGCGGATGCTGACATTGCCTTTGGTTGGGAGAAGGTCAGCTACACAAGCTTTGGATCGCTGGAGACGACATTGTGAAAGATCCGTCGTTTCACATCGGGAGCTCGTATTGTCTTGCTGTGAAGGCCTGCCCTGAGTTCAAGCCAAGCACCTCAAGATGCTCTTTTATTTAGATATTCTCTTAAGCCATCATACATTTGTTCATATGCAAAGCAAGGAGCAAAGAGAGCGCAGTGAAGAACGAAGTGATATGTTCGTACCCTAACTCGTTACCTTTAGGGGTCCAATAACACGCTAACTGAATTGGGACTTGGCAGGTGAATTGAATTGCCCCACTATGACGATCAGTCTCCTTCCGCCAAAGTCGAAATCACAGCAATCACCGCCAACCCTAGAACCATTCTCAACAACCCTCTTCCTATTCTCCCTTCAGACGGCATCCTACCACTCTCCCACTCCACCACCATGGCGGCATCCGCTCCTCAAATCAAGCTCGATCCCAAATACGACCACTATGATTATCCCACCACCAGCCCAAACAACCAAAGCGGGCATCCCGGCCATACGACGCCAGAGCAAGACGCGCAAGTTCACCAACTACGGACGCTATTGGAGCAGGCAGGATACACCGAAAGACTAGACACCTTGTCCTTAGTAGGTCTTTGCAAAGACCGGACATGAAGATGCATGAGTTGACCGAGTCTTGGAACAGTTGCGTTTTCTCCGAGCGCGCAAATTCAACGTCGAACTCACCAAGCAGATGTGAGTTGTTCCACAAGGGGGAATTACATACGATGTGCGCAAACTGATGCCTAAATCTTCTAGGTTCATTGACTGCGAGAAATGGCGAAAAGAATTTGGTGTCGACGACTTGGTGCGCAACTTCAACTACGTCGAGAAACCCCAAGTATTCGAATACTACCCGCAATACTACCACAAAACCGACAAAGTGAGCGCTTCTCCATGTCCTTCGTATCCGCAATTGCACTACTGATACCTTCTCCCCAACCACAGGACGGCCGCCCGGTCTACATCGAACAATTCGGCAAAATCGACCTGACAGCCATGTACAAAATCACGACGGGCGATCGCATGCTTCAAAATCTAGTGGTCGAATACGAGAAAGTCGCCGACCCCCGGCTGCCCGCCTGCTCGCGCAAGGCAGGCAAATTACTCGAAACATGTTGCACGATCATGGACCTCAAAGGCGTCGGCCTCAGCAGAGTAAGCTCCGTGTACGGCTACGTCAAACAAGCATCCGCCATCTCGCAGAACTACTACCCCGAACGACTCGGCAAAATGTATCTGATCAACGCGCCCTGGGGCTTCTCATCCGTCTTCAGCGTTGTCAAGGGCTTTCTCGATCCGGTGACGGTGGAGAAAATCCACGTCCTCGGCTCCTCGTACCAGAAGGAACTGCTCTCGCAGGTCCCGGCGGAGAATCTGCCAAAGGAGTTTGGTGGTACCTGTTCGTGTCCGAACGGTTGTCAGTTCAGCGATATGGGGCCTTGGCATGATCCGCAGTGGACCAGGCCGCCGAAATGGGCACAGCAGCAACAGCAACCGCAGCCACCGGCCATTTCGAACGAGCCGAGGACTGGTGTTCCAACTTATACATCTGGCTCTGGAGCACCGGTGCAGGGTGGGACGGCGGGGGTAGACGAGATTCAATATGCGAATGCGCCGGGGCAGCAGCCAATGAGGTATTAGTAGCATCGTTCAGTTGAGTTTGGGATAGTGATGGGAGTCAATAGTAGTAGCGTGGTGCAGTCGAAGTGAGAGTGATGCTGGCGATCACGTCCTTGCGACATGCATGGAGGTTCTCGTAATATTCCGTAACCGAGAAGACGGCGGTTTGCGCCTGCAAACGGACGCACCGTTCAGGACCGGCGATAGAGTAGATTCGCAAAAGATAGTGGGATAAAAGTCTCGTCCCTTGAAATAGGAACAAGCAGAGTGTACCTTGCCGCAGAATTCGAAGCCGTACACCATAAGTCCCTTACAACAGCCAATTCAAACTCGCGTGAGTCGATCGATTGACGGACGCCAGACGACATGACGCGCCGAACCCAAACACAAACAATGAACTCCACCAACGGTCCTCCTCTCACCCTCCAATCCTGGCCAACACCGTATCCTTCCCCACGCGTCTTAAACCACTTCTCTCCCCCACCAATCTCTGTCCCCCCTCCACAGTCACCAACCCCCTCACCCCATCTCCACCTCGGCCGCAACCCTCGCAGCCCTCTCACACCTGCCCACAACCTCCGGCACGCCCGCCTTCAACCTCAACAAGTCGGCACAAGCAACAGCATACGTATTGCCCAACCGCTCAAACCTCTCCTCACCCAACTCCCCATCCCCAACCCTACTCTTCCCCCTGGCCCCAACATCAACATCCATCCCATTAACAGTAACATTCGCCCTCGCAAACTCGAACGTCCGATCGATATACCCGCTGACGTACGCCTCGACTTTCTTTTTTAGGCCGTCTTCGGAGCCGTCGCGTGGGGCGGCGGCGGGCGGGAAGTGTAGGTCGATCTTCTGCGCGGCGGAGCGGGTGAGGTTGGTTTGGAGGTAGTGGAGGTCGGTGGTGGATTGGAGGTCGATTTTGCGGTGGTGGAGGGGGGTTGTTGTCATTTTTCTTTTTTTTGGCGGGGGGCGGTTTTTGGGGGGAATTTGAGGTGGCTGGAGGGGATTGAGAGAGTGGGCGATGGATGAGGTGGATGGTGGTTGATTATAAGGAGGTGGAGGGTCGTGCTGGTGCGTTGAGTTGTCGTGCTGGGGGGTGTGTTTGTGGTGTTGTTTACTTTGTTTTTGCGCGACGCCGCTGTTAAGCGATCTGGAGTTGTGGTGTTGCAAGTGTCATACCCGAAGGAGCTTAGTGCCATGCGCGTGTTTCGATCCCGTGTTCCGCGACGTGGTGCGGAGAGATGATGACGGTAAGGTAGTGGGGTGAACTGATCGGATATAAGGTAATTCCGTCCAGTGGTTTATAACAATGAATGGCTAACTTATTGCTTCAATCAAGAATGGGACGGATAGCACTAAAGTCAGTGTGAAAGTGAAGATTCTAGATTCAGTACAAATCGCTGTGAGCTCCTGCGCCGAAGGATCACCCCATTGCCAACGGTCAGAAACACTCCTGATGAAGCACGCCGCAAACCGTGAGATAAATCCATTCCAGCACAGATGCCATCGATATAAGAAGATGCACAGAAGAAAAAAGATGGCGATAGCTTATCATTCTAGTCATTGTTATGATTCCGCTCCCCTACCTTACCCTACCCTACCCTACCTTACCCCCCACCGGATGTGATCCAAAAACTCCAAGAAAGGACATTATGTATACCCCCCCAGCCCCAGCAGCAGAACCACATATGCTAGCGGTTATGAAGGGAAGACGCTGTTGGCTTCTTCGTCCGTCAGGATGATGTCGTGGACAGGATCTTTCTTGCGTTCGAGTTCGGACGAATCTCGGTCGGCGTGGGAGGGGAGGAAGATGTCTGCGGGTATCATGACGTTGAGCTAGAATTCTTTTTGGTAGAGGTTGACGGGACATTACCTTGATTCCAGTCAAAACCTTGCGATGCCTTGACACAGGTAATCTGTCCTCAATGCCCATAAGTCCTCGCCTCTCATGTTCCAAGCGGTGAGTGGGCACATCCTACCAGTCGCGGAGGGCCGTCTGGATGTCCGACATTCACCACCGTATGTTCTTGCTTCGAAAGCGATGAGCCTAGACCCATACCCACGGTTTAGCAATCGCCTGTAGCGTGGAAAGATGAAGGAGAGCATCGTCCATGCCGTATGATGCACCATTGTCCGTAGCATCACTAGTAAGGAACGATGCATCACTTACTCAACAGGCTAGGCCTACGATCGCCCATCCATCTTGCCGATTTGGATTCCACCGGCGTCGAAAGCGAAGAAATGGTCTGCGGGGTCCGTGAGAATGGAGATGTGTACGAGGATGAAGAGGAGCTTGATGCCGGTGCCGGATTGGTCTGGGCGTGCTTCCGACTGGGGATGGTGATGAAGGAGGACATGGTGGGATGGAAGCTTTAGGACCGAGGTAGGGATGGCTGCGACGCAGTATGCTGGGACTGTCAACGAGAGTGGGAGTGCTTGGAAGTGAGTAGGAATTGTGGGCTTGGGGTAGGTAGTTAGGCGATTCTGGAGGCGGCCGTTACGAAGATGCTCGTTCTGAGGCGGTGACTCAAGCCGGGCGACCAACCATCGCTGCAGTTCATTAGGCAGTCTCGATTGGGATTTGCCGACTAGAACAGTACAGGACTTTCGTACGTACGAAATCCATTGCGCTCTGACTTCAGATCTTTCACATCCTGAAAGTTGGCATCAAGTCAAGTTCAAGAATAGAATCAAATATCTTTCGCTCATTGTATGGTCCCACTATTATACATGTTGTTCCCCTCATGAAAAACAGTTCCACCCAAGGAACAGGAGTGTCAACGTCAACGTCAATCCACCGAGCCAGCCTGGAGCGTACAACAAATCCGCTGCGGCAGTAGATCCTCCAACCCTGCGTCAACTCCTCTGAAATCCGCCAGATCTGATTACAACCCCGTATCCTAATGCCAAAGAGCCAGAAATGTTGGAGACAACCTCTTACACAAACGGATCGCTGAATCCCCTCCCAAATTTGCTAGTTGGTATCAGACGCGTTTCCCAAGGAGTAAAATTCAGAATAGATTCCTCCGGCAGTCAGTCAGTCGGATCTCAGATGCTGATACTCCATGAACACCGAGCCAGAACTTCCAGTCAGTAGAACCTCAAACTCCGCGATTAATAACACTGTATCTATCCTTACAACCATTTGAATTGTTCGACGAATGCTGGACTTTCGGACCTGCCTTGCCTACCAGCCTTTCTTCCTCGCAAACCTCTTGTTTAGAAGCGCGAGCACCTTGGGCACGTTGAATTGGACGTATTCTAGGTCCAAGTCTTCCTGATTATCCTTCTGCATTTCGAGCAGATCGTCAAGCTTGAGGTCAAGTTCCAAAAGTCCCCGATTTCGTCCTGAAGTCAAGTCAGCAAGGGTGACGATGCAGGTCCAATCCGAGCGGCTCACCTTTGTAATGCAGACTGATGACGAATGTCCCCGGTAGAGGACTGGTAAAGTTGAAGAAGATGTTCGCTCTCCGATTGTCCGGAACGTTGCTCTTCTGTATCACTCCCTCCTTCTCAAGCTGTTGGTGGGTAAACTTATATGGTCCGAGAACCTGATGTTTCTGCTGCTTTCTCTGCTTTCCTTCTGACTGACTTCTCACGTTGTGGAGGTATGACTTGTACGTTTCTAACTGGTTCACCAGGTAGGAGTTATGGTCCCGTATGGTTCGGAAAACGTCGTCCAGTTTCTTGCTTTCTTCGGTGACCTTCTCCTTGAGCGATCCAAGGTGCACGAGCTCTTGTTCGACTTCATCGCGCAAGAGTGCGAAATGGTCGGCTCGATCGATAGCACCCAGGTCTTGCAGCTGGCTCAGAAGCTCCATCGTCCGGATACCTTTCCGTACCATGATCGCATCATTCTTGAGCGTCGCTGCCGCCTCGGCGACCTTGTCCAGGCGAAGTGGTCTTCGAGCGACCTGGGAGTTCGGAGGTAACGAGCGCATGATCTGCACAAACGTTGCTTTGGCCTCCATGAAGTAGACCTCCTCTTGCGTAATGTCTAGTGCCGCAGTCAAATCATCGATCGCCGTCTCCCACTTGCTGAACAGTGGTAGGTTGATCGCTCTGTTCTCCTTCCGAGGAAGCTGTGCCGGCGCCGGTCCCAGTTCTTGCAGCAACACGCTCAGGTGCGAGTTCTCATCCTTCGCCAATTCCGCGCTGTGCTTCTCGAGCAGACTGTGCGTGGCATACACTTCGTTGAGTGTGATGGAGAGTTCCAGATCCCGCTTCGACAGAGCTACGTAATTATCCATCTCGAGACTTTCGTAGAAGTCTTGCACTTCGCATAGATCGAGCATGAATTTGTTGACTCTCTCCTTGTTTTGGTGAATGAACGGTTGAAGTTTGGCCATGTAAGGCTCCTTTGCGTACGAAGGCTTGTTTGCGAGGTTCTGGAGCATTTTCGCTATCAACGTCAATGTCCGTCTCGGATGATCGGCAGGTGTTCCGTCAATCAGCATGTACGATCTTGGTGTGACGATAGCTGGATTGATGAATCTGAGGAAGAAGAAGCCTCCGATGAGCGTACATATGGTCTGGTCCTGCGCGTCCGGATACTTTCGTTTCGACAGGCTTCGTATTTGTTTGCATATCCACCGAATACCGTAGGGTGTCTCATCCAACCCTTCGATGATCGTAGTCAAGAACGAGTTGGCAATCTCCATGAGCATCGTCAGTCTTGGTGCGATAATTTCTTGCACGTTTTGGTTCGCGGCCGCCTCTTCCGCTGTCACCCCTCGTGCCAGATTCGCAGGAGCACTTCCAGTCTCTTCTTCGGATTGCGCAACCATGGTCTCATACACTTTCAATGGGTTGATCTCGAGATCGACGTCCGTCATCTCGATCAGGGAGTTGATCTTCCCCGCCAGGACTTCCTTCAGGTAACTCTGACCGGGACCACGTCGAGTGTATGTTGTCATCATTCTCGACACCGGTGTGTTTGCGCGCAGTAACGATGAGTATTCGGGTGTATTGTCGAATTGGTACGTCAGCACCGACTGGAACATGGTCAACAGTAGATGCTCTTCCCGACTTTCATATTGATTCCCGTATATGGTGAACATGACCGTTTGGAGTAAGGAGTCTATCTCAGCCATGGTGACGAGACGACACAGGTGTGCAATGTGCCGGGGCTCGGACTGTAGGAGGAAGAGGAGATTTCCATAGGTCTGGGTTTTGTCGTCGTTCGGGAAGAAGCCTTCTTGCAGGTCGGCTGCATCCTCGAGGTGATTGGCAACCTCATTTTGCTGCATGTTTCGTCAGCTGGTCTGCAGCGCGCATGAAGCACTCGCACAGCATACCTCCTCCAACGCCATGCGGTTCTGGATCAGCAAGGCTATCCTCGAGTCCAGATATCGCACATTTTGCTCCAAGACGAAATTCTTCTTCGATTGTGACGAGATCTTCCCCTTCAAGTCCCGCAACGTTTTCTGAACCATACGGGACCATAACTCCTACCTGGTGAACCAGTTAGAAACGTACAAGTCATACCTCCACAACG
>QQTW01002516.1_pt1 | contig 13352 bp, 13 predicted proteins | sample 1904831 | NCBI WGS metagenome assembly QQTW01 (sample SAMN09435610, study PRJNA476489) | Subsurface metagenome, whole genome shotgun sequencing project. | reverse complement strand
ATTATGTCTCAAACTATTGCGTTCATACAAATCTAGACGAGGAAAGTAAAAGCTTAGATCGTCTTGTAATACTCTCCAGTTGTGATGTAATAAAGCAGCAGCTTCCGCATTCGCCTTAAAGATATGACGAGAAATAAGTTTAGGTGTAAATTTAGGATAACGGGCTTTAATAACCTCTAATGAGATAAGTAACTCATCCCACCAACGGTTATGGTTATGATGATCGAGGTATGTTTCGTAAACGCTATAAATGCGATCGCCTGGATTAATAATAATTCCATTAGCTATAGCAAGTCTTGCTCTTTCGTTATCTGTTTTTTGTAAAGACTCAGCAGCAGTGGCGCGAACAGCCAAAACTGAATCTGATAGCGCTTCTATGAGTAATTCAATTCCCTCATCTTGGTAATTGATTAAAGTAGCTAAAGCTTCTATTTTTTGAGCAGTATCACTATCAGTAAACCGCTTGCGTATTCCTTCTAGTCCACCCAAGACTACGCCATCAACTGGAGGTGGTGTTTGACCGCCGAGGACTGCATCATATTCTCTGGGTTGATGGGAATTTTCTGGCATGGGAGTTTTACTTATAAGGTAATGTTAGTATTCCCAGCTACGGAAGCGCGATCGCATTTGCCCGTAATTCATCAGGAATCCGCTCTAAAATTCCCGAACCAAACACCTTGTCTAATTCCAAATAATCCAAGTGAACGTAACCGATATGGCAATGACAGGAAGCATTGGTACAAGGGCGTTCAACTAAACCTGATTCAAAGTTGCGATCGTAGATATTTCCAATAGGTTCTTGAATAAAGTGACAGCGACGCATATTGCCATCACTATCGACTGAAATTACCGATTTTCCGGCGCGGCAGCTATGACCTAAGCTAGGATAATTATGAGTATTCAAGTGAAATAGTGGATCGATCGCCGCGAAGAAATCTCGATCTGCTGTTGATAAATTAGCAAGTTCTTTTTTAACTGCATTGATCCACAGATAAATGTGGGATGGTAATTCTTGACGCAGAGTTGCGATCGCATCTTTGAATTGCGGAAAACCAACAACACCCGCACTGAAGCGGACACCACGACGATCTAATTCTAGGCATTTGGTCAGGAAAAATTCGCGTTTTATCCATTCTGGGTGAAAGGTTGCCCACAATGCTAATTTGCCCTTGTTGCACTCCTCCACCCAATCTAACTGACACGACAGATTAGTTTGGATTGCTGCTTTATGAACATGAGGCATTTGGGTTAATTTGGTCAGTGCTTGTTGATACCAGCTATGGATTAGCGCTTCTCCCCAAGGCGTGAACAGAATTGAAAATTGGTGCTGGGGGCAATCGCTTATCCAATTAACAAAGCGTTCTAATTGCTGTTTATCGGTTGTTAATTCGGCGGCGGTTTGCGATCGTTTGGCAAAAGGGCAATATTCACACCCATAGTTGCAACTAATTAAAGAACCGCGATAGAGGATTGTTAAATTCATTTGATAATTGGGAATATTGGGTTATTCACTAGCGCCACAGTATCGGTAGCCGTGATAGTCAAAGTTGTCGATAACGACTTTTACATCTAACTGCTTTAACCGAGCTATCATCTCACGAGATAAATAATTCTCAGATACATCAAGACTATCTAACTGGTGTACTGATGGGCAATTTAGCAAAATTTCTACACCTTCATCTTCTAAGTCTCCCATAGAGAGGTCTAACTCTATTAATTGCTCAATTAATGAGGACTCAACTAAAGCAAGAGCAATATAAACTGAGTCTTGGGTATGACGCAGTGCTAAGTATTTAAGTTTAGGGAAGCGCTGCTTGGAGATAATGGGTGTCAGGTGTTCAAAAGATGAATATCTCTCCCAAATCTCTCCTCTTTCTAATCCTATTCCTAGCCATAACTCTAAATACTCCAAAGCAGGTAGTTCAAGAGTGCAAATTTCATTTATTGTTTTAGGGTGCAGTTTGTCACATTCAACAATCAGCGCCTTTAATTTTTTGTGTTGTAATGGCTCGAATGTTAATCTTTTATTTTCATATTCAGGGCAACGAATTTTTAATACTTCTAAATTAGGATATGCTTCTAAGATTCGACTAATATTACTTGTTCCAATCCACGTAAAATCACATTCTAAGTCGTCAATATCTCCGATGAATACAGCCTTAAGATTTTTAAAAGTTTTATTTGCAGAAACTAATATATCTACTATGGAATCAAGCTTATAACCGCAGAACCCAAAAACTAAAGCTTCAACTTGAGCAGCACGAGATGATTTTAGGAGCAATTGAAACTTAGTTATAAATATTGTTGTACCGCCTGGATTTGGTCTTCGCCGTTGATAGGGCGCTCTTAAAGCATAGGCTGTTTTTGTTGGCTCGATGATACGAGTTAGAGCGTCAAACTCTATAACTTTTCTATCAGCAAAGGTGGTGGCGTGTCCATAGGGAAGTGTATACTTAGTTAACCTTTCAAAGCCACTCCAAAATTTGTAATTCTGTAGCGCTAATTTAGCTTGCTCCTCTTTTCTTTGTCTCAATAGTTGTACTGCTACATGACGTACATTTTTAAATTTGTCGTCTAAAGCTGCAATTACTAAATTTAAGCCTTCGTTGCCATAATTTAGTGCTTCACTTAATGCGGAGATTCGTGCTTCAATATTTGAACTATCAAAGCGATGTTTAACACCTTGCATTCCGCCTAAAATAGCTCCTTGTAATGGAGCGGTTGGTGCAATTCCTCCTAGTACAGCATCGTATTCTGTAGGTTGATTTGGGTTGTCGTTCATGTTTGATTGAGAATTAGCGAATATGCATTATTTACCAGCAATGTTGATACTTATTTCAATTCGTAGGCTTGCATCAATTGATTGACGCGATCGCTAAATAACCAAGCGCCTATTACATCTGATTTTTCAATTCCTGTTTCTGTTAAGGTGAAAGTCTGCTCGTGGGCGATCGCTAAATTCAAAGCAAAAAGTTGAGATAGTTCGGGAAAGTCTACCATTACATCGCTACCAAACTGCTGTTTGTAAGCAAGCTTATTCACGCCTTCATCGGATAAAAGAGATAACAAAATGTAGCGACGGCGGCGATCTTCGGTGTCTAGTTGAAAGCCGTAATTTGCATAGTCAAAGGCTTCAGAGGGTGTTTGAATGTATGCTTGCAGAATGTCTCGAATTTCTTTAGCGCCTACAGCGTAGTCATTTGCATAATGTAAAGAGTCAGTATAAGAACGCGCCCCACAACCTAAGCCCAGCATTCCATCGGCTTGACAGCAGTAGACGGGAGAGGGGTTAGGGGCGCAATGCATTGCGCCCTTACTAAACATTCGCATGGAAATTTGAGAGTAGCCTTGGGATAAAAGTAGCGATCGCCCGTTACGATAGCAAGCAGTGCGAATATCATCCCATTCTTTATCCGTACACCCCAAGCCTGTAAGCGGACGCACGTAGAGGGGATAAAGGTAAATTTCTTCTGGTTGAAAGCGCAAGGCTGCTTCTATCGATTGCAACCAGCTATTTATAGTTTGTCCTGGTAATCCATAAATTAAATCGATGTTTATTGTGGGAAACCCTGCTTCTCGCATTCGTGTCAGTGCGGCTTCTACTTGGGCGGTGGTTTGACGGCGTTGAGTTGCTAATACTTCTGACTCAATAAAACTTTGTACGCCAATACTTGCTCTAGTCACACCGCGATCGCGTAACAGTTTTAGTTTATCTTCTGTAGCGGTTTCCGGTGACATTTCCACCGAAACCGGAATATGTTGCAAATTCGCGCCCATCGTTTCCTCAGCGATATTGAGGATGGTTTCTAAATGGTGAATAGGTAATTGGGTGGGCGTACCACCACCAAGGGCAAATCTAGCAAAAGAAGTCGATCCCAAAGCTGCTTTTATTCTTTGGGCTTGTCGCTGCAACGTGCGGATATATTGGCTTACAAAGTCTTCGTTATGGGTGACGGTGGTAAACAGGTTACAAAAACCGCAGCGCATTTCGCAAAAGGGGATATGGATGTAGAGAAATAGTGATTTTTTATCTTGCGTTGCCCATAAATCCGCCAAAGACACAGGCGAACTCAATGGGCGATAGGCTGTTTTATGAGGATAAGAGTAAACGTAGGCTTGATAAGGAGACTCTGCAAGGAGAGATTGCAAGTCTTGAATTTTGGGTTGGGAATTTTGAAACCTAGTTGTAATCATTTGCTATAAATTCCTGTTGTTAATAATCAAAAAATAGACGTAATATCTGTATTAACTGCAAAACCTACTTTTTCCCCTCATTTCTCCATACCCCGATATCTTTGTAAGGGCGCAATGTATTGCGCCCTTACCCCACCACGTCCTCCAACACAAACTCTGCATAAGGAATCGTCCACACCAAAGGATGACTAAGGCGATGACCTGTGTAACCATCTTCGCCGTAAGTTGTGCCATGATCGGAACATAGGATGCAAAAGGTAGGGCGTTGTCGTAATGCTTTCCAGAGGTGAATTAACTGGCTATCTATATATTCCAAAGCGGCGGCGTGAGATTCTATGGTGTCTGTGGTAGCACCTGGTAGGTAGAAATAGTTTGGTTGATGCAAGGCGGAGATATTAATAAATAAAAATAGGCGTTGATTTGCGGGTGTCTTAGCTAGGATTTGCTTTGCGATCGCTACCTGATTTTCGGTAGAGTTAGGATTAGTAACTCCTAACTCTTGACTCCAATAGCTTTCAGCAAAAAGCGAGGGGAAGACGTTACCAAGGGGATTGAGTTTGTTAAAAAAGCCAACACCGCCGATACAAACAGTGTGATAGCCAATAGCAGCAAGTCCGCTAACAATATTAGAACCATCAAGTAAGCAAGTAAGATTATTTGTACTGGTACTACCTTCAAACCCCAAAGCAAAAAGTCTGGGGTGTATTCCTGGGGTAATTGGTGTAGGCAAAAACCCAGCAAAAAAGGCATGATGGGCAGCATAGGTAAAGTTTCCTGGAGAATGGCGTTCTTCCCAACCACCTTTTGGTAGAACTGCTGCTAAATTGGGGGTGCGTCCTTGTGTTAGTAAATCTTTGGCTACATCGTAGCGCAGAGTATCGAAGGTGATAAAGAGAATATCGTGCGTACCGACAATTTGATTCATGTCAAACATAAAAACTAAACATATAAAAATAAGTGTTTATATAGTTGGCGAAGCTAATATACGTTTTATATTTCTACTTTCTCAAGAATCGCTTTAATTTCACTGGTGTATGTGTCTAAACCATTCCAGATAATTCCAGGAAGTAGATCGCCAAAGGCATTGATTTCTAAAATTACGTGCTGTTGCCAATCTGGTAATATCAACAAATCAACTCCACAATACAAACTATTAGGAAATAACGCTGCGGCGGCTTCGCAGGTTTGTTTCATGACTTGCCAATTTTCCTGACCAACTTTTGCTAAAAATTCTTCAGTGTCGCCGCGTTCATTCCCCAAATGCAAATTAGTCATCGGGCTTTTTCCCAAGCGCACTACTAGATGCTGTGCTTCTCCATTGATGACAACTACGCGCACGTCAAACCCGCATCCTTGTAACTGTGCTTTAGGCTGCCATTCTTCAACTTGAGCGCCCTCGGCGGTTAAAATGTTGATAATGTCGGCAATTTCTTCAGTTTTGGTATAGTGACAAATTTTACGAGAATTGTAGAGTAGAGTTTGCCCGTTTTCTCGTACTCTTTCGACTGTAGTAATTGCCGATTCAAAACGCGAATTGGCGCGGTAAGCAACAACTCCAGAAGCCGCAGAACCGTGAGATAATTTGACAAATACGCGATCGCATTCTTGTTTCTGCATCTGTTCGCGTAAATGGTCGTAGCTATAAATTTTACCTAAAGAACGAGAAACGGGGATATGGTGGCGCAAAAAGACTCCGCAACATTGGGGTTTATCGAACATGACAGCAATATCTTGAGGATGATTCATCGTCTGACATTGCAATTGTTTTTCCCATTGCTGCAACAAATTTCGCCAGCCTAAATACCACTGACGGGGATAGAGAATTAGCCCTTTATCAAACTCTAATTTAGTAGTATCAGCAGCACTAATCCGTTGGTAATTTCCATCGTCTATTACTTCCGCACCCGCCGCAATTATGACTTTCTCTATCTCAAATTTTCTCTCAGGAGAATCAAATCTGATAATAGTATTTGGTGCGTTGAATCGTTCCAAACTGTCTTTTTCGGCAATTAAATCAGCGTAAGAGATTACAGTTGCAGAGGGTAAATTAAAATGTGTTAGTGCTTGCTGTAAAAAGCCAACTCGTCTATTTTCAGGATTGGCGACGATGACAAAATTTAGCATTTTTTAGCTTCTGATTTATTCGTGTAGAGATATGATTTGTCGTTTAGATTCATTCGTAGGTAGGATTATAACGATCGCCAAACTATAAAACAGCAATTTCTTGGCATTTCAAGATATCTTTAAGAAATTATCTACAGTTAACCTTCTATCCAATTCTCAACTTTTAAATCGGGAATCCGTAAAAATTCTCTAACGTTGTTTGTGACAAGGGTTAGGTTTTCACTTTTTGCCTGTGCCGCAATCAGCATATCCAGAGAACCAATAACTTGCCCTTTTCTTTCTAAATCGGCTCTGATTGTGCCGTAAGTCTGGGCAGCTTTTTGATCGAAGACAAGAATCTCTAAAGGAATCAAAAATTGCTGCAAAGCAGTCCTATTTTGCTCAGGTTTCTGGCTTTTTTGAGCGCCATATTCTAGCTCTGCTACAGTAATTGCAGAAATGCCAATATCCGCAGGTGGCAAAGTATTGAAACGTTCAACGACTTGTTGAGGCTTGCGTTTGATAATGTAAATACAGATATTAGTGTCTAGCAGAAATCTCATTCAAACAATGCCTCTCGCTCCGGCTGGAGTGGCTGTTCTCTCTGTTCCATAAAGTCATCAGAAAACAATTCTAAGCTGCTAAATAGAGTTTGCCAAGGGTTATCTTTGGGAATTAGGATGATGACATTACCCACTTTTTTAATATAGGCTTCGTCGCCTTCAATCTGATAGTTTTCGGGCAGATCGACAAACTGACGATCTTTATTTTTTGAAAGTTTAACGATGTTCATGTTTTTGCTCCTGAATAATATCAATTTTTACACTTTTTCTAATGATTTATTAGATATAAAAAAATTGTTAATTTCCATCTGTATTTAAGTTGTGTTGAATCATTCCGCTACTGAACAATAGCGCCCGTGAAGGTAGCTATCTTCCTCTAAATCTTTCTGCCTGTCTGCAAGCACTTGAACGGTTACTTCCGAGCCAAGATTGGGGTATTGCTCAATTGTGGCTGCTAAATGCTCTAATTTCTGTATCATTGCGGGTGAAAGGAAGTTTTTAGAAACATTGAGAATATCTAGCTGAGAAATAGCAGCACATTTAATTAATTTCTCCGCTCCCTCGTCGCTCAACGTACCCATAGAAAGATCCAAAACACTGATAGATTCAAGTAAGGGCGATCGCACTACAGCTTCAGCAATTTCATCGCTAAAATGGCTATTTTTCAGCCCCAAATAAGTCAAATTAGGAAATCTCAGTTCGGTTAATATCGGAGCTACACTTTCAACCCAGCAGTCTCCGCCATAGTTTTCACTACCAAACCCCAACTCTAAGTGTTCTAATCCAGGCAAGTTAAGGTTGCAAATTTGGGCAACAGTTGTTTGACTCAAACCTCCAGTCTCAACAATCAATGCGTTTAATTTCTCATGTCGCACTGGCGGAGTAAATTCTAAGCCTTCTCCCCCACGTACTTGCAACACTTCTAGTTGAGGATAAGCCATCAAAATCGGGCTAATGTCGCTTTGGCGAATCCAAGAAATTTCGCATTCTTCGGCGGAGATATCCCCAATGAAAACTGCTTTAAGGCTAGTTAACTTATCTTTTGCCGCAACTAAAGCATCTATAAGTTGGCTGCTAGATGTGCTTTCATCCGCTTCTAGCCACATCCCAAAAACTAAAGCTTCCAACTTACCAGCTAGGGGATCTTGTAGAAGTCTTGCAAGCAAACAACCTAAATTTTCCGCATCGTCATATTCACATCTCAAGGCATAAGCTGTATTTACAGGATCGGTAATGCTTGTTTCTGGGGAAAATTCTATAACTGAGCGATCGCTAAATCGACTAACGTGTCTACCTTTGTACCCTAAATATTCCTCTAGTCGCTCAAATCGTTGCCAAGGTTTGTAGTTTTGTAAAACTTGCTTGACTCGTGGTTCTTGACTTTTGCGTAATAGGCGATAAGCAGAACGCTGTAACTGTCTCGATCCAGTTTGCAAAGCTTGTAGCACTACTTCCAAACCAGCATCGCCAAAGTCCAAAGCTTCCTTGAGTGTAGCCGTTTGTACTTCTAAGACTGGATTTGATAGACGGCGTTTAATACTATCAATTTTACTTGATTGATTTTGCTGTTCTGACATGATGCTACTTATGTACTCCTTTTAGGATTCCCAAAAACAAAGTTATTGCGATCGCACTCAACTATCACAAAATTATTTATTTTATATAGTACATTAGTTCTACATAGGCGATCGCTCAGATTATTTCAAGTGTTAATTTGTGTGGTCATTGTACGCCTAGCAAGTCATACTAGAATTAAGGCTTTGGCATTTAATGACGTTGATTATCTGGCAATTGATTATGGCTGAAAGTCCGCAATTAAAAGATAGCAGACTTGATTTGAGAATAACTTTAGAACAGAAAGAATTATTAGAACGTGCGGCAGCGATTAAAGGAGTTTCTTTGAGTGCATACACTCTATCTCTCTTATTGCCTGCGGCTAAACAAGATATAGATAACCACGACAAGCTAGTTTTATCTAATAGCGATCGCAATTTATTTTTGTCTGTTTTAGAAAATCCTCCAGAATTGAAAGGAAAACTCAAATCCGCGATCGAGAAATATCAAGAGAAATATAGAAAGTGATGGGGAGGTAAGTTAATTACTTCAATTTATTCACATCCTGGATAATAACGATCGCGCAACTGACCATAGGCAATTACTTGGCATTTCAGTTGAGGCGGTTTGTTAATCACATTTACTTTTAAACGATTTTCGGAAATATTAAGTATATGCAAGTTATTAAATGCTAAAGGATTGCGGGTTATTTGTGTTGTATGTCTTAAATTACCACCTCTAAGATCGAGAACTTTAAGACGTTTTATAATTGGTGAAGTAGCAATTGCTTGAATAATTTCATGAGTATGGATGCTACCAATCAATCCTAAATAAAGTAAGTTTGGGCAAGCTTGACCTAAAAGAATAGGAGACAATATCTCAACTAATTTAGAAGTGTTTTTTCTACACAACCATAGTTCAAGATACTCTAAGGAGGGATATTCATGTTCGCATATCTTAGCAATACGGCTGTCTGTTAAATCTGCTTTTTCAATGATTAAAGTTTTTAAATTATTGAGTTTTAGTTGTTTGGGGTGAACTAATATGTTTTTAGTGTCACCAAAGTGACCAGAAAGATGCAACACCTCTAATTTAGGAAATGCTTCTAAAACAGGGTAAATATTACATAAATATACTCTAGAGTAGTCATGTGTCCCATAACTAGAATCTTTTACACCTCCAAGAAATAATGCTTTGAAGTTGGGAAATTTTTGAGGAGCTTCAACAAGAATATTTGTAAAATTATGCATAATATTTGCATAGGCATAATCAGAGAACGTATTAATCTCACATATCAAGGCTTCCAAATTTTCACATTGATTGTTTTTAATTAAACTTTTAAGCTCATCAGGTTCTTGTATTACACCTACCTGGCTATCTATTTTAGAGCGTCTCCTAAACCGATTAGACACAGCTAACTGTTTGCTGGCGGAAGGTTTGAGTTTGAGAGTAGGCTTCACTCGACTGAGAACCTCTACGGAAGTAACTTTGTTAGAAAAAGAGTCATCTTTATCCCAATCTATTAACACAGTAAAAAATAACCAAGGGTCGTAATCTAGCAAAAACTGCTTACCTTCAATTCCTCCCTGTTCTCGCAACAATCGAGCTATTAAACGCCGTACTTTTGCTGGCGATTGTCCTAAAACTTTTGTAACTAAATCTAAGCCAGGTTTGCCATAGTTTAGAGCTTCAGAGGTCGCCATAATTTGAGCTTCTACATTAAAGCTTTGGAGGCGATTTTTGACCCCATCAAATCCTCCCAAAACTACACCATCAACAGGCGGTGGAGTTTTCCCACCTAAAACTGCATCAAATTCTTTTGGTTGATTTATATCGTTGTTCATTTGTTAATGTACTCATTTAATACTTGACAAAATTAGCGATCGCCATGCAATTCATTATTATTCGCCTCCATGTTTGGTCGATTTTGCTTTGGGGGCAAAATCAATTACGCAAGAAGTCTACTTTAGGATTCCCATAAACGAAGTTATTGCGCTCGCACTTGTTTACCGCAAATTATAAGTATTATTTAGTTGAATAGTACATTAGTTCTATTAAGTAATTAAAATTATTTGAGTTTAGCGACAACGATTTGAAACCTAAAACGATGCGAGCTTTAGGGAAGTAGCTGAAAGCCCATCCCCACATGGGTAAAGTGAGCATCCTCGGTAAGAATTTTTGTAATATCTAATTCTTGCATTACGACCATTGAAGTTAGGTCGGTAAAAGAAATTAGAGGCTTATCGAGAAACCTGGAACGGAGTTTTATAGTTTGGGTGAAGCGTTCTTCATCGATCCGAATTAGATGAAAGTTGCTTGTTGAAAAAGCTGACAGCAACCCTTTCATAGATTGCTCAGATTGAGGAGTCGGAAGTCGCCGAAAAAATAATGTAAACGTTTCATCAAGGACATAATCAGTGGTGTAAATTAGTCCGCTTTGGGCGATCGCTTGCTGATAAGCTTGAGTAGCGGGTTTGTGGTAACGTTCGCCTTTGTCATGTAGAGTAAGCCAGCCCCAAGTATCAATGAAAATTTTATCGGTCATAGAGTTCATCATCTAAGTTGGTAGCTAGAGAACCGCAATCCACCGCGCCGATGAATTCTGCAAGGGGATCGGCAACTTGATTTGGTTCGGTAGGCAACGTTGATTTATGTATGGGAGAAAGGTGCTGAACGTACTGCAACACCTCAATAAGTTGTTGCTCTTTTAGTTGCTCAATTGCGTTGATGAGAGCTTGTTTAGTAGTCATATTAGTTGCTCAAGTTTTCTCTGTATATATTGTGCTTGGATTTGAGGCACTAAAGCTTGCCTTGAATCTAACAGTTTCCTCGAAATGCTTTGTAAGAGAGCCAAGAATAATTATTTGAGCTTGGCGATCGCACTTTTTTCTACCAACATCTTTCCTGTCAGCAAATCCTTGACTGTAACTACCAACATTCGCTGCTCGTTTACTTCAAATTGCGCCTGTATGCGGTCTATTCCAGCTTGTCCTGGTGGTTCGAGGTGAGCAACACAAACTTGCTGATAGTGGGTTTCTAACGAGCGATAGGCTGCTTGTTTCATTAACTGGCTGCTAGTCATTCGCCCTCGATCATCATAGGTAACTTCTGCTTGGGATACTTGCGACACTTCACCAATATCTAAGCGAATCTCTTTTTGTCCTTCAGTAGCTACTTGCAAAGTAATTGGTTGACTTCGCGCCCCTGGATACTGCGCTCCTTTTTCAATCAAAGTGAAATAGGTATAGGCTTTGTCATAGGGTTGCCACAGGCGAATTGCATAGCTGTGGCGCAGATAATCATCAATATTGGCAAATTCGCTCAAAGCTAACGCCCCGTGTGCTACAGCTTCAAAAGGCTTGTCTAACTTCACCCGCCCCCGCCCAAAGTAGGCATTGACAAGTTGTTGCACCGCCGGAATTTGACAAGTTCCCCCAACTAACAACACCTGTTCGATGTCTGTTTTGCCGATTCCTTTAGAAAGAGCGATCGCCAATACTTCATCTATACAATCTCGCAATTGTTCGAGTAACTGATGCTTTTCTAAAATCTCTGCCAATTCGTCTCTTTGCAACTGCAACTCGTGCGACATGAAAGTTTCATCATCGAACCAAGCTTCTTTTGCTGACTGGGCATTAGAAAGGCGAATTTTTAACCTTTCGGCAACTTCTAGCAAATTCATAAAGCCGATTTCGCCTACTTCCTCTCGCCGCGAACCGCTTTTAAGCAAATAACGCTCTACAATCCATGTATCAATATCGATACCGCCCACAAAAGCATCGGACTTAGCAATCACTTCCGCTTTTATAGATTGTTGTTCGGCGGTAATGCTAGTAGTGCGAACTAAACTAAGATCCAACGTCCCGCCACCAAAATCAATTACCAAAACCACCGCACCAGGACGTTTAACAGCGTAGCCCAACGCGGCGGCGGTAGATTCATCGACAATCTGCACGTTAGGAATATTTAGCTGTTCGCCCAAATTGCGAAACCAGGTTTGGTAGCGCTCAAAAGCACCTACAGGGACAGTAAAAATAACGCGATCGCATATCAACTGCTGTTCTACTCGTTGCCAAATTTCTTTAATAAACAATTCGCAAACCAACGAAGCCGTATAGCTAGTACCATCTAATAATCTTGGTGGTGGGACAAAATCGGCAGCCAAATCGCGTTTAAAGGCTCTAAAACAACGTTCTGGTTGAGCAAATCCCAACCGCAGACTTCGCACTTGTTCGCCAAGTACGAGGTTATTAGGCGATACAAATACCAAACTAGGAACAATACTAACTGATTCCCCTACAACATCCAAGCGACGCGAAATAGAGTCAAATTTGATTGTACGAGGCGATCGCGTCACAGCATCAGCAACACAAACCACCGTATTACTCGTACCAAAATCAATCACAACCGTACTCATCTATCCCCTTGTCCCCTTGTCCCCGCGCCAGCAGGCAAACTACGACTAACCTTAGCAGGACAAAGAATTCGCTCTTGATGCTTATAGCCGATAAATCTGACATACACCAATTCACCAGAAGAAATATCGCTAACGTCTGGTTGATGAATCTGCGGATCGTAAGGTACTTGTTGCCAAGGTTTACCTATTTGTTCGTAGTTCCATACAGCCAGTAAGTTATCTAAGGGAGTAAACAGCGATAAGAGATTTTTTGCTAGTAGTTCTGGTTTAACGCTTACCAAACAGTGGATGCTGGGATAGTTAGTTAATAATGTTTGTAACTGCTCAAATGTAGATATCTGCAACTCCTGAGTTAGTTCAAGGCGCTGTTGTTGTAACTCTTGATGCAGGCGCAAACCTTCAAGGCGCAATGCTGCTGTCTCTTTAGATACCTGCTGCAACTGGTTTGTAAGTTGGGTGCATTCAAAGCGACGTGCTGCTAGTTCTGGGTTTTCTACAGGTAAACCTAGCTTGTCTAATAA
>QQTW01002515.1_pt1 | contig 13355 bp, 9 predicted proteins | sample 1904831 | NCBI WGS metagenome assembly QQTW01 (sample SAMN09435610, study PRJNA476489) | Subsurface metagenome, whole genome shotgun sequencing project. | reverse complement strand
TGTTTTGGTGGGGCGGGTGGGCAACATGCGTGTGCGATCGCTGATGCTTTGGGGATGAAAAAGGTATTTATTCATCCTTATGCTGGGGTGCTGTCGGCTTATGGAATGGGGCTTGCAGATGTGCGGGTGGTGAGAGAGCGATCAGTAGAGGAGAAACTGGGAGAGATAGATTTAGCCAGAGTTTTGGCAGAGCTAGAGGAAACAAACCGCAAAGATGTAGAAGGAAGAGGGAAAAAAGAGGTTTTGCGGCGGGTGCATTTGCGCTATGAGGGGACTGATTCGGCGTTGGTAGTAGGGGTTGATGGAGTGGAAGCGATGCGGAATGCTTTTGAGGTGTTGCATCGTCGCCGTTATGGGTTTGTGACAGATAAGGCGCTGATTGTGGAGGCGGTTGAAGTTGAGGTTGTGTTTAAAAATGATGTACCTGAAGAGAGGGTAATTTCAGGTGCGAATGATGAAAATAAAGGGCTTATTGCTAGCGTAAAAGCTTATATGGCTGATGCTTGGCGGGATACGCCTGTCTATCAGCGCGAGAATTTGCAGCCAGGAAATTGTATTGTTGGTCCGGCTATTATTGTGGAAGCTACTGGGACAAATGTAGTTGAACCTAATTGGCAGGCTGAAGTTAGCGATCGCAATTATCTAATTTTGCAGCGGGGAGAGTCTAAGGAGTTTGATTCAAAACTCACAACTCAAAACTCAAAGCTACTTTCCCCTGATCCAGTACTGCTAGAAATATTTAATAATCTGTTTGGGGCGATCGCGCAGCAAATGGGTATTACTTTGCAAAATACTAGTTCTTCAGTAAATATTAAGGAAAGATTGGATTTTTCTTGTGCAATTTTTGACTCTGAGGGACAGTTAGTAGCGAATGCGCCTCATATTCCGGTGCATTTGGGTTCGATGAGTGAAAGCGTCCAAGCATTGATTGCAGCTAGAGGTAATACTATTAAGTCTGGGGATGTATATGTTTCCAATAATCCCTATAATGGCGGTACTCATTTACCTGATATTACTGTTATTACTCCAGTATTTAAGGATGATAAATCTTCAGAAATATTGTTTTATGTCGCTTCGCGGGGACATCATGCAGATATTGGCGGTATTACTCCTGGTTCAATGCCTCCTAATAGTAAAACTGTAGAGGAAGAAGGAGTATTAATTGATAATTTTCTCTTGGTAAACAAAGAACATTTTCAAGAGGAAAAACTATTAGAAATTTTAAGTAGCAACTCCTATCCGGCTCGAAATCCTACTAAAAACTTAGCCGATATTAATTCTCAAATTGCTGCAAACAAACGCGGCGTACAAGAAATTCATAAGACAGTAGAACAGTACGGACTTGAAACTGTACGCGCTTATATGGGTTTTGTTCAAGATAATGCTGAAGAATCTGTACGGCGTGTAATGGATGTTTTAAAAGATGGTAATTTTAGCTATGCTCTCGATAATGGCAGTGTTATTAATGTAACAATTACTATCAATAAATCTACCCGCAGTGCCAAGATAGATTTTACTGGTACTTCCCCGCAATTAGATAGTAATTTTAATGCACCCTCTGCTATATGCAAAGCTGCTGTTTTGTACGTCTTCCGCACTTTGGTAGATGATGCTATTCCTTTAAATGCTGGCTGTCTCAAGCCTTTAGAAATTATTATTCCTAGTGGCTGTATGTTAAATCCTCATTATCCTGCTGCTGTGGTAGCCGGAAATGTAGAAACTTCTCAAGCAGTTACAGATGCTTTGTATGGTGCTTTGGGTGTAATGGCTGCTTCTCAAGGAACAATGAATAATTTTACTTTTGGTAATGCCAATTATCAGTACTATGAAACTATTTGCGGTGGTGCTGGTGCTGGTGCAGATTTTGATGGCGCAGATGCAGTGCAAACTCACATGACTAATTCCCGACTTACCGATCCTGAAGTATTAGAATGGCGCTTTCCTGTAGTATTAGAAAGTTTTGCAATTCGCCTCGGTAGTGGCGGAAAAGGATATCATCGAGGTGGTAATGGTGTGATTCGTCGCCTGCGTTTTCAAAAACAAATGACAGCAGGGATATTATCAAATCGTCGTGTTATTCCTCCCTTTGGCTTGCAAGGCGGCGAAGCAGGTGCGGTAGGAAAAAATATAGTAGAAAGAAGTGATGGAACTACAGAAAAATTAAATAGTACCGCTATTGTAGAAATGGCTGAAGGAGATGTATTTGTTATCGAAACTCCAGGTGGCGGAGGATATGGAACTAATGAATCTCTTGCATGAATGAAACTTTACTTCCGTCACCCAATTATGGATGTAATAGAGACTTCCCATCTGCGTTTATCTGCGTGCATCTGCGTTCACTTCCCCCCTATACTTTTGCAAGAAGTCTATTAAATTATGAAGTGTAAGTTCATACTTCTATAATTAAAATAGCTTTATTTCTAATAACTTGAATTTTAATAACTTTTATGGCAGCTAAAGATCGCAATTCTTCTACCTCTAATAAATCTACCGCTCGTGTTGTCTATCAAGAGTTTGGCAACAACAATTCAGCAGCATTAGAAAGAGCAACGCCTGAACTACCTCCATCTCAACAGAATGTAAGGATTCAAGCTTCGCGTAAGGGACGTAAAGGCAAAACTGTCACTGTAATTACTGGATTTCAAACTAAACCAGAAACTCTAGCAGCGCTAGTAAAACAGTTAAAAGCTCAGTGCGGTACTGGTGGAACGGTTAAAGATAATGAAATTGAAATTCAAGGCGACCACACGCAGAAGCTGTTGCAGATCTTAACTCAGCTAGGCTATAAAGCTAAAATTAGCGGCGGCTAATAGACTTCTTGCAATAATTATAGAGCGGTTAGAAACCGCGACTACACATACGCTCGTCCGCCTGCGCGGACTAAAAATATTTTTAAGTAAAATCAGTCTAGGTGTTTAGGGCTTCTACAAGACTACAAAAGATTTAATCTATCTGGATAGAGATGTCATGGCTTATGTTGTATGTCACCTTGGATATGTATAAAAATAAATTAGCTGCGATCGCTACAATCAAGCGAAACAACAGCTAAGAGGGGTTTACATGGATATTATTCGTCTTATAGCAGCAATCTTTATTCCACCTTTGGGAGTTTTCTTGCAGGTGGGAATAGGTAAAGATTTTTGGATCAATCTTCTCCTCACATTTTTAGGCTACATTCCTGGAATCGTCCATGCAGTATATATTATCCTCACCAGGAAATAAGCGACCGCATCTTTGCTCTATCTAACTTGCGATTTTTGAGTCTGAAATAGCTCTGCAAAAAACTGGCGCATATCTGCAAAAGAGCGTCTATCGGCTGTAGCGTTGTAAGCAACACCTTTAGATGCATCTTTCCCAGCTTCAGGATTGGTAAAGCTATGTACTGCACCGCCATAGGCTACTAATTGCCAATCAACATTAGCTTGGCGCATTTCATTTTCAAAAGCATCAACTTGCTCATCGGGTACTAAAGGATCGTCAGCGCCGTGCAGTACCAACACCTTACTTTTAATATTTTTGGCATCTTGGAGATTTGGTGTATCTAGGTTGCCGTGAAAACTAACTACACCTGCAACATTCGCGCCACTACGAGCTAGTTCTAATACTGTAGTGCCACCAAAACAATAGCCAATCGCCGCAATTCGATTTCTATCAGTAAGTTTATTATTTTGCAATACCTGCAAACCCGCAGCAGCGCGATCGCGTAATAGTTTACGATCTGACTTATATATATTAGCTTGCGCTCCTGCTTCCTTGGGGTTTTTTGGTCTGATGCCTTTACCGTAAATATCAGCAGCAAAGGCAACATAACCAAGTTTTGCTAGTTGTTCGGAACGCTGCTTCACATAAGGTCCTAAGCCCGTCCATTCATGGACAATCATTACACCTGGGCGTTGCCCTTGGATTGCGTCGTCATAAGCTAAATAGCCTTCAAGTACAGTGTTACCCTGCTTGTATTCAACAACTTGCGTTTGTATTTTTGCTTGGGCAGCAGTCGAACAAACTAAGGCAGCAACTGGCGCAATCAATAGTAATGGCGAGAATTTCATGGGACGAGAACTTTAGAATATGGAATAACGAAGCCACATTTTAGCTCGATTTAGCGATCGCTTGCGACACTAACTAGTTCTACAGCTTCAGAACTAGCCAAAGATGGCGCTGAAATAGTAGTAGCGTACAAACTTGCTGGTTGTTGTTGAGCAATTACAGGTAGAACGTTACGTACTTGGGCAGCAACCGCTACAGTTTTCACATCATAAACCTGCGTAACTATTTTGGGGTACAAGCCGATACCGATAATAGGTAGGAGCAAGCAAGCTGTAACAAACATCTCGCGGGGTTTGGCATCGCCCAAATAGCTTTCGATGACTATGCCAGAATTTTGCTGTCCGTAGAAAGTTTGGCGCAGCATGGAAAGCAGGTAAATCGGTGTGAGGATTAAGCCTACAGCAGCTAGCAGTACAACTACAACTTTGAAGCTAGAACTATACACATCGCTAGTAGCAATACCCAAGAATACTGTTAGTTCGCCGACAAAGCCGCTCATTCCTGGTAAAGCTAAAGAAGCCATCGAACCTGCGGTAAATAAAGCGAATACTTTAGGCATTTGCTTCGCCATACCGCCCAATTTTTCCATTGATAGAGTGTGAGTGCGTTCGTAAGTTACACCAGATAGGAAGAACAAACTAGCAGCAATCAAACCGTGGGAAACCATTTGTAGTACAGCGCCACCAATACCGAGTTCGGTAAATGAGGCAATTCCAATCAAGACAAAACCCATGTGAGCGATAGAAGAGTAAGCCAAACGTCGCTTCAAGTGATCTTGAGCAAGGGCTGCTAAAGAGCCGTAGATAATATTGACTACACCCAAAATTACTAAGACTGGAGCAAAGTAAACGTGAGCGTTGGGCAGCATTTCAATGTTGATGCGAATCAGAGCATAACCGCCCATCTTCAACAATACGCCTGCTAAAATCATCGATACTGGGGCAGAAGCTTCACTGTGAGCATCAGGCAGCCAAGTATGCATCGGAAAAATTGGCAACTTTACACCAAAAGCAATTAAAAATCCTGCATAGACTAGCACTTCAAAGAATTTTGGATATTCCTTCAAGCCCAAAGTCGTCATGTCGAAAGTGACAGTTTCGCCGTAGAAAGCCATTGCCAAGCCTCCTACCAAAATAAATATAGAAGCTGCAGCAGTATAAAGAATAAATTTAGTAGCGGCGTAGCGGCGTTTTGCCCCACCCCAAATAGAAATTAATAGATAAACCGGAACTAACTCTAGTTCCCACATTAAGAAGAACAACAGCATATCTTGAGCGACAAACACGCCAATTTGGGCGCTGTACATTGCCAACATCAAGAAGTAGAACAACTTGGGCTTATTTTCAACCTTCCAAGAGGCGACCATTGCCAAAGTAGTAATCAAACCTGTCAGCAATACCAAAGGCATCGACAGTCCATCAACTGCTACCGACCATCTCAAGCCTATTTGCGGAATCCAAGCATAGCTGTCATACAACTGAAATGTAGATTCTTGTAAGTCGTAGCTAGACGCAAAACAGTAAATCATCAAAGCTAGGTCTACTATCCCAACACCCAACGCATACCAGCGGACGAGCTTAGTTTTGTTGTCAGGAATCAAGGGGATGGCGAAGGCAGCCACCAAAGGAAACAAAAGGATAGTAGTTAGCCAGGGAAATTCGGCGCTCATCATCGTTAAGGATTTATACCTATTAGCTATGTTTATTATTGTATTAAGATAAGTGAACTTTTGAGTAGGTCTTTATCAAAAAAATAAAAAATGGTAACGGTAGATGAAGTCTATCGCTCCAATCTCTACCGCCACCACTATTATTCCCAACCGGAAGCATAAAGTTATATTAAGCGCAACTATCTTGCGCCTCGATTATCTATAGAGAGCGATCGCACATCTGCCATTACCCCAGCAGATTGCCAAGCAGCAGCAATTTCCTTCTCCACACTATCCGCCTGCGCCCGATCTACCAAAGCAAGCATAGTAGGTCCCGCACCGCTAATAACTACACCCCAAGCCCCCGCCTCCAAAGCCGCAGCCCGCACCGCCTCATACCCTTGAATAAGTGACTGACGATAAGGTTGATGCAACCTATCTTGCAAAGCCGCCCTTAGCCAATCACCATTACCAGTCTGTAAAGCCCGTACCAATAAGCCCAAATGAGCCGCATTAAAAATCGCATCAGCGCGGCTAACCTGACTTGGCAAAACCCGCCGCGCCTCAGTCGTAGAAAGTTCAAAATTAGGAATAGCTACTACAGGGATAATTGATTCATGCCAAGGAATATCGCAGATTGCCCAGTTTTGGGATGTATCGCTTGCTGCTAGCCTACACCCACCTATTAATGCAGGGACTACGTTATCTGGATGTCCTTCAAGAGCGATCGCCAAATTCATCACCTCTATCTCACCCAGAGGCTCACCAGCAAGCCGATTAGCCCCCACCAAACCCCCAACAATCGCCGTCGCCGAACTACCCAAACCCCGTGCCAAAGGCACTCCTAAGTTAATTTCGATATGTACGGGTGGAGGAGTTTGTTCTATATGTTCATAGAACTTAACAAAAGCTTGATAAGCCAAATTGCTCTCATCGGTCTTTACCCGCTCGGCTTCTGCACCCGTAACGCTAAAACTTAGCTCTGTTGCTGGGGTAAAGCTAAACTGATTGTACAGCGTCAAAGCCGCCCCTATACAGTCAAAACCCGCCCCTAAATTTGCAGTAGTGGCGGGAACAGTAACATTTACAGCAGTCTCGAACATGAATAATTCCTACTTCTATACGCTCACCTTTGCCATCGTATAAGCATCGATGTACGCACCATCGCGAAAAGCATTTTTTCTCAAAGTCCCTTCTTTTTCAAAGCCAAACTTCTCGTAAAGCCGAATAGCACTAGGATTATCAGTATTTACTTGCAACTCCAGCCGCTTTAAATTCAACCAATTTTCTGCCAAATCGATAATTGCCGCCATTAGCTGCGAACCAATACCCCGATTTTGGTAGTCATCGTGAACGAATATACCTATTGACCCTACATGAGCGCGGCGGCGATTGCTAAAAGTCCACAAGCTCACAAGACCCACAATTTTCTGTTCGCCATCCATAACAGCTACCAGCCGATGCATTCCTGGGGCGGGATTTGCTAATTTGTGCTTAATATCATCGCGGGATTGATAAGGCATTTGCAGCGTACCCCAACGGCAGTTAGGTGCGAGGAACAGTACAGCTACATCTTCCCAATCAGCCATTTCAAAAGCTCGAATTGTTACTTCCATCATTTAGAAGTTGCTATACTCGGCGATCGCTATTTTCATTTTCTCTAACACTTCTGGTAAAGGTATTGTTCCTAGTTCTCCAGAAGCGCGGGTACGAATGCTGAGGCTATCTGATTCGACTTCTTTTGCTCCTACTACTGCCATTACAGGGATTTTGTCTTTTTCAGCATTGCGGATGAGTTTACCGAGTCGTTCGTTACTAGTATCGGCTTGCGCACGGATACCGAGCGATCGCATTTTTGCTGCTACTTCCTCCGCATAATCTCTTTGCGCCTCACCTACAGGCAATATTCTTGCTTGTACAGGTGCTAGCCATAAAGGAAAATCGCCAGCATATTCTTCAATCAAAATGCCAATTAATCGTTCCAAAGAGCCAAAAGGAGCGCGGTGAATCATCACAGGACGTTTGCGGCTACCATCTTCTGCCACGTATTCTAAGTCAAACCGCTCTGGCAGGTTGTAGTCTACTTGTACAGTACCTAACTGCCATTCTCTATCTAAAGCATCGCTGAAAATAAAGTCTAGTTTGGGACCATAAAAAGCAGCTTCACCAATACCCTCAAAATGTTCCATCCCCAAATTTTCGACAGCGCGGCGGATTGCTCCTTGGGCTTTTTCCCACGCTTCATCTGAACCTATATATTTATCTGAAGCTGGATCGCGGAAGCTAAGTCTGGCTTTGAAGTTTTTGAGTTGCAAACTCTTAAATACAGACAAAATTAGATCCACAACTTTGAGAAACTCATCATCTAATTGTTCTGGCGTGACAAATAAGTGAGAGTCATCAACTGTAAAACCGCGCACCCGCGTTAATCCGCCAAGTTCTCCCGATTGTTCATAGCGGTAAACTGTACCAAATTCAGCGAAACGAATTGGTAGTTCGCGGTAGGAACGCAATTCGCTTTTATAAATTTGGATGTGAAAAGGGCAGTTCATTGGTTTGAGGACAAAGCCTTGTTCTGCTGCTGCGGCTTGTTCGTCATCAGACATCAGCGGAAACATATCTTCTTTATATTTCTGCCAATGTCCAGAAGTTTTAAATAAATCTACTCTAGCGATGTGTGGTGTTACTACTGGTTGGTAGCCACGTTTTAGCTGTTCTTGCTGAAGGAAGTTTTCTAAAGTGCTGCGTAATAGCGTTCCCTTGGGTGTCCATAAAGGCAAACCTGGTCCTACTTCATCGGAGAAGATAAATAAGCCTAGTTCTTTTCCTAGCTTGCGGTGATCGCGCCTTAATGCTTCTTCTTTACGCCGCTTATATTCTGCTAGCTGTTCTGGCGTTTCCCAAGCTGTAGCGTAGATCCTTTGCAATTGCGCTTTTGTTTCGTCTCCGCGCCAATATGCACCCGCCACGCTTTCTATCTCCATCGCTTTCGGGTTCAATTCGCTAGTATTTTCTAGATGAGGACCAGCGCACAAATCCCACCATTCATTACCTAAGTGGTAGATCGTAATTGGTTCTTCAATACCTTCTAAAATCTCTAACTTGTAAGGCTCGTTAATTTCTTTAATCCGGCTACTTGCTTCTTGGCGGCTGACTTCTTCGCGCACTACAGGCAACTTGCGATTGACGATCTTCACCATTTCTTTTTGAATGGCTTTGAGATCCTTTTCTGTAAATGGTTCTGGGTTGTCAAAGTCGTAATAAAAACCATTTTCAATCCAAGGTCCGATTGTCACTTGCGCCTTGGGAAACAGCTTTTGCACCGCCATTGCCATGACATGAGAAGCAGTGTGGCGAATTTTTTTTAGTGCTTCTGATTCGCTGGTACGAGGCAAATACATTTTTTCAGATTTATCTGGTTGTTCGGGAGACATTGGCGGCTGTTTGGTGAGCAAATTTATGTTACAGAGCTATGACTTGAGCAGTTTTAACAAATTTAACAAAGACATCGCCTAGATGCTTAGAGTTTAACTTGTCGGGTACTAAGGCAAATTTGAGTTGCGTCCTGCGAACCGAAAGAATGATTTATCAGGGTAACACTATATTTATTTTATCGATCTGGCGGTTAGCTATCTGCTCTAATTTGGCAATTAAATGCTTAAAACCCTTAATGTAGCTCAAATCTATACCTGCTAAGGCGGGGATCGCTGTTACTATCTTAAAGTTGATTGCACTTTCTTAAGAAATGTAAACTAAGTTAATATTAGAAAGTAGAGAAGCAATCTATTTTTTATCCATGCTGAACTCAAACCTGCCAGAGTCAGAGTTGCTCAAAACGTTGTTAAAGCCGCTTTTACAAGACTTTCAATACTGGTTTGGCAGATCGCGATCGCTATTAGAAACTGAAAGAGTTAACTTTTTGACCTGTCAGGAACAATCAGATTTACTAGAGCGCGTCAAGCAGGCGCAAAACGAGGTAAATGCCGCACAAATAGTATTTGAGGCTACTGGGGAGCAAGTCGGGATTGAAATGGCAGTCCTTGTACCTTGGCATCACTTAGTAACCGAATGTTGGAAAGTGACAATGCAGCTACGCTTGCCACAATTTAACATTGGACAAGAAAATTAAATATAAATAACACCTTAGACATTCAATTAATACGTTGAATGTTAGGTAAGTTAATATACCTGTTTAAAAGTTTTAATATAACTGCCTTGGAGGACAGCGCGATGTTACAACTACTTTATATTTTGGCTTTTACAGTCCTTGCCCTGATTGCTGTGAGCAATTTGATCCGCAACTTAATTACGTTTAGTTTTGATAGCGATCGCGTTCATCCAGGAGGGCGATCGCCTGCATACAACCAAGGCAAATCGTTTTCTGCGCGCTCAGTACCCCACCCAGAGTTTTTAGATAGCACAGGTAGAGTAATTAGAGATCCTTTATTAGTAATGCGCTCAATTGACGTTGAAGACGCTCGTGAACAATTAGATGCGCTCTACGAATCTTCTCCCAGTTACAACAGTGAAGTTGATAAAGAAGGGTAAGGAAAAGTTAGGCTTTTGGCAAAACCCTTAAATACCTAAAGACAATTTATTCAAAAATTCTTCTAGTCCGCGTAGGCGGACTTCGTTTGTGTAGCCGCGAATTCTATTCGCGCCCATAATATTGCTACTTATCAAACAGATGTTGGCAGCCCCTTACATAACACGGCAAGGGGCTTTGATTTTCTAAACTGCTACAGGCAAGCAAACAATCTTGCTATTAACCAGTAATGCAGTTAGCTCGTTCCAAGAGACTTCAGCTAAATCGTCGCAAATGACGTGTGCGGCTGTAAAGCGCTCAGTAGGACCAAGACCAACAACCCACATTCCAGCATTCAACCCAGCTTCTACACCAGCAGCAGCATCCTCTACTACCAAACAATCAGTAGGATCGAGTCCTAGCTGCATAGCGGCATGGAGAAAAACATCAGGCGCGGGTTTATGACGTTCGACGCTGTAGCCGTCAGAGATGGCATCTAAGCGATCGCTAATTCCCAATAACTTAGTTACAAGTTGAGCATTTTTACTAGAAGATCCGATTGCAATTTTCACCCCAGTAGCTTGCAGTTCGTCTAATAGCGCTAATACCCCTGGCAGCAAATCATCAGCAGTCAAGTCTTGAATGAATTGCTCGTAATAGCCATTTTTACGCACCATCATTTCTTGAATTTGTGCTTCTGTGACTTGGCGATCGCCTAGTAAGTGCAGCAGCGAATCACGCCGTGCCAAACCTCGCATTGCTTCGTTTGCTTGGCGATTGAAAGCAATACCTTCTTCATCCGCCAATTGTTGCCAAGCCCTATAGTGGTGTTCGGAAGTATCAGTGATTACGCCATCTAAATCGAAAATTACGCCTTTAATCGGCATTTCTGTAGCGGGTTTTACAGATAAATCCATAAACGTCTCCGGCAACTTTTCTGTATAAAGTGTTGGTACTTCGCTATGATTTTTAACTTGTACCTCTGTCACTCCATTTGTACTTGATATATCGAATTCGTAACACTGTTTTTGCCAGTGGAGTTTAAAGTTCAAGCGCGTCCAACCAGGCGGTAAGTGAGGCGTATCAACAATTGGTCCAGTTTCCGTTAGCCGCACGCCACCAAAACCAAACACTACTGCTTGCCAAGATCCGCCTGTAGAAGCGGCGTGAATGCCCTCATGAGCATTACCGCGTACATCTTTAAGGTCTACTAGTGCTGCCCGCATAAAATGTTCGTAAGCTTCAGCACTTTGACCTAGATCGCAGGCAAGGATAGCATGAATAGCAGGACCGAGGGAAGATCCGTAGGTGTGGTCAGTACGGGGCATATAGTAATCCCAGTTAGCGCGCAGAAGCTGCTGATTTTCTCGATTTGCCCAAGGTGTTTTTAGTGGCGATTGACGTAGCAAGTACAGAAGCATTAATACATCTGGCTGCTTAAGGATTTGCCTTTGATTAGTTTCCTCAATTCCTAACAGCGCTTGCATAGATTTGTTGCGCCACTCGTACTCAGCTAAATCTACATCTATCAAGTCAAAGAAGCCCTCATATTGCTCAATTAGTCCAGTTTCTGGGTTGTGCAACACCAGCATATGCTCGGCAATGTGATGCCAGCGCTGCAAGCGTACTGGATTGAGATTGAGTCGTGTTTCTAACTCAATTGCCTGAACAAGATCGCGATCGCGCAGCCACTCTAACACGGCGATAGCAGTTTCCATATGCCACTGCACCATGCGATTGGTAAAAGCATTGTTATTTATGCGTTCGTGGTTTTCGTCAGGACCGATGACATCAGAAATTTCATAGCATTGGCGATCGCTATTCCATTCGACGCGGCTACCCCAAAATACTGCTGTATCTAGGATCATCTCCGCGCCTTGTTGCTGCATCCACTCATCATCGCCTGTTGCTTGCCAATACTGCCAAGCGCCATAAGCTACATCTGTAGTAATGTGCAATTCAATATCGCCGCACCAAATTCGCACTGGTTCGCCATTAGCACCTGTTACCCAACGCGGGGTAACTTCATCTCCAGTGCCAGCACTTTCCCAAGGGTACATCGCTCCTTCATAGCCAGCTTCTTGAGCTTTACGCCTTGCCCCATCTAAGTTGTGGTAGCGGTAAGATAGCAAGTTTCGGGCTACTTGCGGTTGAGTTAGAGTCAAAAATGGAACGATAAATATTTCTGTATCCCAGAAAACATGACCGCGATAAGCGTAGCCAGTGAGAGTTTTCGCGGGAATGCTAACGCGATCGTCGTGCCGCGGTGCTGCAATTAATAGTTGAAACAAGTTGTAGCGAATTGCTATTTGCGCAGTGCGATCGCCCTCTATTATCACATCGCAATCTCGCCATAGTTCGTCCCAGACTGCGCCGTGAGCAGCAAGTAGTGTTGCGTAGCTAGGTAAACTAGCTAGTCGCTCTTGTGCTACTTGAGCAGGTTGGCTAACTTGCCGCGAGGTAAAAACTGTAACTATCTTTTCTACAGTTACAGTTTTACCAAGTTCGGCTAAGAATTTTGCGGTCAAAGTCGGCTTTTCTTGCACATTTCCTGTTGCTAATGCTGTCACAGAGCAAGTTAGCTGTGTTGCCATCCCTAGCTCAATCCCAGACTTGAGACGCAAATGCAACCAAGCACTGTTATTTGTACTACCTGCATTCAAGCGTTCCCAATGCTTCACGCCTTGATTGTCGCTATCAGTATTGATGCTAGCTTTTACCTCAATTTCACCTGTAAAATCTACAGGAGTTATTTGGCAGCGCACCACTAATACGTGTTCCTCTGCCATGCTCGTCATGCGCTCGAAGTGCAATTGCAGCGTATGACCTTTAGGACTGCGCCAGAGGACATCTCGGCTTAATATGCCCCAACGTAAATCTAATTGACGCTTGTACTCTAATACTTCACCGCGATCGAGCCTAAAAACTTCACCTTCTACAGCAATTTCTAATGGCAACCAGTTAGGGCAATTAACTAGTTCCGTATAAACCACAGGAACGTCATCATAAACGCCATGAATAAAAGTAGTGGCGTTTTCTTGCGGGTATCCTTCTTCAAAAGTGCCGCGCGTTCCTAAATAGCCGTTACCTAGCGCAAACAGTGTTTCTTTGTGATGTAGTTCCGCAGGTACAAAT
>QQTW01002514.1_pt1 | contig 13355 bp, 14 predicted proteins | sample 1904831 | NCBI WGS metagenome assembly QQTW01 (sample SAMN09435610, study PRJNA476489) | Subsurface metagenome, whole genome shotgun sequencing project. | reverse complement strand
CTCTTGGATTCGAAGTTCTGACGGCAGCTGGATGTCGGCAGGCTGGGCAAGGATTACCGTGACAAGAGATGGACAAGACCCGCTGTTTGAGGGTGCTTTCACCATAGGCCGAGACCATCATCATATACTCTTGCGTTCCAGCTATCTCAAAACCAAGCACGACTTGGATCCCGACTTGGAAAGGGGTGGCGATGAATATATGATTGCCTACAGGGATTCCGACATCTTCCTTGGAGGCGCAAACCGTTATGACGAGCTTAAGCGCTCCGTCGAACTTGGCCACTCCTGTTCGTCAGACCTCTTGACCTTCAACACCGATCCCGCACACCCAGTGTTTGCGCCGGCCCCAAAGCAACAGATTGTCGGTCCTTGGGCATCCATACCTATCAGCTCCCTGTTTGGCAAGAGGCAGATAGATACAACTGGTATTCCTTCTGGTGGCAACAGCGCTGGTGTCAACCTGAGAACAACAATTGGCAATGCAGCAGGATGTCCGACGACAAGGAGAGTTGCCCTGGTCGGCGTCGCTACCGACTGTGGCTACACGGCCTCGTTCGACTCAGAAGATCAAGTCCGACAGAACATCATCCAGCAGTTCCAGACGGCATCTGAACTTTACGAAAGAACGTTTAGCATCACGCTTGGTCTGCAGAATCTGACCATCAGCAGGAGGGATTGCCCAGCAACCCCTCCTGCAGATACCCCTTGGAACACTGGATGCGGAGGGAGTACTACCATCACTGACCGCCTGAACATGTTCTCGGCCTGGCGTGGCGAAAGGAGTGACACGAATGCTTACTGGACGCTTCTCACGAGTTGTTCCACCGGATCCGAGGTTGGCCTATCCTGGCTCGGGCAGCTTTGTGTCACGGACGTGATGAGAGCCACTGGGGAAGTTGTCAGCGGCGCCAACGTGGTGGCAAAAACGCCCAATGAATGGCAGGTAATTGCTCATGAGACCGGCCACACTTTCGGTGCCGTGCACGATTGCGACACCTCCGCTTGCGCCAATCAGAATTCAGTCAACGCACAGCAATGCTGCCCGCTATCGGAGAACACTTGCGATGCTGGAGAAAGGTTTATCATGAACCCATCCACAGGCCAAGGGATCTCGGAATTCAGTCAATGTACGCTCGGGAATGTTTGTTCTGCCATTGGACGCAATAACGTCAGGTCCTCATGTCTCACGGACAACAAAGATGTGCCTTCAATATCCGGACATCAATGTGGTAACGGCATCGTCGAGGACGAGGAAGAATGTGATTGCGGAGGCACGGAAGGCTGCGGCGACAACCAGTGCTGTGATCCGAGCACGTGCAGGTTCAGACCTACAGCCGTATGCGATGATTCCAATGAGAGCTGCTGCAACGGATGTCAGTTCGCGGGCGCTGGAACTGTCTGTAGAGCCAGCGCCGGGGTGTGTGATCCCCAGGAGACTTGCTCCGGCAACAACGCAACATGTCCACCCGATGAGTCCGCTCCGGACGGCCAATCTTGTGGCAACAACGTGCAATGCGCCAGCGGACAATGCACATCCCGGAATCAGCAATGCAAGACCCTGATGGGTTCCTTCACCTCCAGAAACGACACCTATGCCTGCAACAGCCAGGATTGCACCCTTTCCTGCGCTTCTCCCGAGTTTGGCCCCGGCGTGTGCTACAGCATGCAGCAGAACTTTCTGGACGGGACCCCTTGCGGTGGTGGAGGGAGATGTTCAAATGTATGCCAATCCTCATCTATCCCCTCCATATTTTCACCCTTCCCGTAGCAACGATGCTTACACGTAAACGCAGGGTCAATGCAGAGGCTCCTCCACCGCCAAGGAGATAGGGTCCTGGATCAACGACAACAAACCCATCGTCATCGGCGTCTCCTGCGGCGTCGGCGGCCTTATCCTCCTCGGCATCCTCAGCTGCTGCATCCGTCGCTGCCGCCGCCCCAAACGCGCCCGAGCCCGCAGCCCCCCGATGCAGCAGGGTTGGGTCGGCGGTCCCATGCCGCAAGGCAACGGCTGGAATACCAATGCCGCTTCTGCGAGGGGAAGTAGAGGGCCTCCACCGAGCGGATATTGGAACGGGCCAATGCCGCCACCGCAGCAGCAGCATGGTGGTTGGCAGCATCCGCCGCCGCCGTTACCGCCGCAGTACATGCAGCCTAGTGTGCGGTATGCGTGATTTGCACGGCAATCGGAACTTGCGTCGCGGTATGCGTTTAGCAAAAAGGGGGTTTTATCTTACGACTTGGGCATTAGGATCAAAGCATCGGGTGGTATAGGCGTTCCGAAGGAAGGCTGAGGGGCGGGACTGGCAAGGGCTTTGTGTGACTTGGCGGGTGGTCTAGGCCAGAGTATAGGCTGAGTCCAGGGGAAAACCTGTAGATAAGGCTTCCGACATCCGGGTGGTGTTGTTGATATTGGTGGATTTTACCAAATCTATATTTATGAACCGACCCTATCGCTACGTTCGTTCCTTGTTTGGAGTTCTCGAGGGCGATGAAAGACCTGAAATCGTGCTGCTGCTCGGTGCTTCCGGAGGAAAGTGGAGTCAGAGGGGCCGAACAGAAAAAGCCGGTATTAGGATCGTAGGTGGTAAGGCACAGCTCCCTCTTTGACAAGGAATGAATAATCCCAACTGAAACCACGCCCACGGAATGAAACTATAGCTGTCCTTTGCAAAAAACCAAGGGTATCCCCCAACACACTCTCTCGCCGCCAACGATCCCACTCTCTATCAAGAACTGCTCCCCAAGTGCCCGCAAACGAACCGTGCAAGCCACCCCTACCTTCTCTCTCTCACGGCCCGGTCTCAGTCTCCACCGTCGGCTCCCGGCCATTCAAGCCCCCGGTCATCTTATGCTGAAGCTTTTTCATTGTAAACTTGGCCTCATCCTTTGCAAACGCCATATTCTACATTCCCCCCAACCCCCGCAGAATTAGCCAATCTGGACGACAAAGAAAGAATCGGATGAAGAACAGCAGGCGCGCGTGAAAGACTCACCCTGACTGGTTTCCACTGCAGCAGGCCCCTATGCTTCCTCTTCTCGCTCTTCTTGTTCGCCTCCTCCCGGTGCTTCTCCTCATCCTTGCTCTCCCCTTCCAGGCCGTTGGCGCCGTGTTTCCGCCGCGAGGCCGGACTACCGTTCTCGTTCCCGGCATTGTCGCCCGTCTGCAGGCCCAGATCCTCGGACGTGGAGTCGCTGCTGTCGTCTCCCTCGTCCTCCGAGCTCGGATTGTAGGGGTCGTGGATCGGTTTGTCTTTCCCGGGCTCGGCCTTCTTCCTGCCGCTCGAATCCATGTAAGCCTTGGGGTCGTGGGAGAAGGCACCGCTCCAGTCCTCGCCGTCTCTGCTCAGCCATTTCCTCTGTTCGTCCGGGTCGGCTTCCTTCAGAACGTCTCGGGCTTCGGTGAGGCTTTGGTTGTGCAGTTCTTGCGTCATGGGCGGCATCTCCTTCGTGACTTTCTGGTTGCGTACGCCCTCAGCCAGACACGCTTCCCACGTTTCGTATGTTTCGCGGGAGTCGTTGTCGTGGATGAAGTGTGCATGGTCCTCGTCGGTGCCGGCTTTGAACTGGCAGCGGAATTGCAGGCGGCCGACTTCTTGCAGGTCCTCAAGTCCGGGAACATCGTGGTTTTTGACGTTTTCCTCCGTGAAGTAATTCTGGGTGAGACGCGACCCATTCTTGGTGGTCCAGATGGGAATGTTGATATCAGTCACGGTATTATCGACCAGATGGTGCAGCCAGATCACGGAGTATGCGGCCGCTCCTCGCTTGCCTGTGGTGTGAAATTCGAAGATCACAGGTGATCGGTAACGGAATTTGACCGGAAGCCGGACGTTGTTCCTCCCATGCTTCTTCTCAATGTCGAAGAACATGCCGTCGCCTTCTGGTAAGCTTCGACACTGAGTTCTTCCTATTACACCACTGCTACCTCCGGTTCGCATCTTGAGTTTAGCATGGGCGTGGTAATTGAGAGCCAGGATCTTCTGGGAAGTGAATTCAAAGGTTCCGACGTTCCACCCAAGCATGTTGGGCGGGAGGCGCGTTTCCACGCTCCGGAAAAGGAGAGATATCCTGACACGTCCGAAACCTATAAGTACGAAAAGTCAGTACGGGCTTTCAACGGTGAGTTAATTAGTCACTACTTACCGATGCCACCATCCAAGGGATACCACCTAGTCACTTGGGAACTGGTTTGCAGGATGTCGGAGAGCCTTAAGGGAACAACCCCAAGTATTGGGTCATGTTCTCGATGCCGCGAGTCTCGGACAGTGACCGTTACGATGCCAGAGCGCCAATCTCGCATGAATCGTTCGGTACCAGCGTTGAAGATGGGTTTGCTGCTCACAACCTTGGTGCGGGTACGATAGACCTGATCTTCGTAAGCATATGTCATCCCGTAGAGCGTGTCGAGAACCAGCATTTCAAGCCCCGTGAAATAGGTATGAGTAGCGTTCAGTTGGACGGTCCCGGCTGGTAGGAAGACTTACAAGCTCGTCGTTGTATAGAATTGTGCAATAACTGCTAGGCAATGTCTTGTTTTCTTCGTCGGTGTTCTCTCCTGCAGGCTTGGCTGGCTCATACTCTCTGCCTTTCCTGTTTCCTACACTCCCCTGGATATTTTCAAGCTCGAGGTTGACTATCTGATGAATGACGACACTGCAGACACCGCTGGGCCAGAGCGGGTCAGGAGGTGTGTGAGCGACCGCGTCCTTCTCCTCGGTGTCAAGGGTGCCTTTGTCATCTTGGAACTCTTCCTTATCTTTGAGTCCTTCCGGGAGGCTGGGGTCTTTGCCATCGGTTCGCAGAGCAGGTCTAAACTGGGGCTTGCCAAAGTATCCAACCTCCCAATGTAACTCTCCGGGCATGTCACTGTCGGCTTCCATCCCTCTGAGTTTGGACACTTGGGGATACATCTTCCCAGGATGTTGTATCATCTTTTGCATTGAGAGCTCAACTTTCCCCACGATGTCGTCGGCACTCGATCGATCAGAATCCCACAGTTCTACACTGAGCTGCTCGTCCGCCTTGATATATTCAGGAGTCACGAGTAATCTGCGATCATGGTTAGCGACGTAAGGCCGAGTCATCGAGAACTATATTCATGGGGAGGGGAGCAAGATTCCCAACTTACGCTGCTGTCTCCTCCCAGATGGGATTGAGGTCGTCAGTGATCACTCTTGTGCAATACATTGGCTTGCCGTATTTGGAGAATGACAAAGTAATATAAGGGTCAGAGCCGCCGTGCTTGCTGCCTCGCTTGTCTTGCTTGCTCAAACCAACCGCGCGATGGATCCGAATCCACATAACGCCCAAAGCCAGGACGTCCTTTTGTACGGTATCGCCTTGGAGAATGGCACCAACGTCGATCGACATCGATTTGGGCGCCACGTACATGCTTGCCGCGGCGCCAATTGCGTAGTTCACAAAGTTGGAAATAAGGGGGAGATCGAGGATATTGACCCCTTTCTGTACCATTGGCACGCATCCAGCTTGCACTTGTGGCAAGCCCATGAGGGTGAAAGTGAGCGTTTTCAGAAACGGCGGTTCTGGTGTCATTTGTAATCGTAATCGGACTGTTCCCACAAGTCCTTGCAATTCGACAAATATCGGTAGAGGTACACCAAACAGCCCCTTGACGCCTAGGTAGAAGACGAGCTGCATGTGCATATTCCGTGCCTTAGAAGAGGCGCTTGCACCTGTGGGCTTCGCATGGTATGCGAACGAAGCTTCCAGATTGTAGTAATCTCCTCCCTCCTCATCTGCAGCAGCTTCTTGAGGATCTTTGTTCTTCTTGTTTTCTTCGTGAATGCTTTCTTTGAGCTCTTTGACATGAGTGTCTGGCAAGGCTCGTAGACTCAGGATTCGAATTGGATTGCTACCTTGGTTGATTTCGGCTACTCTGACGTTCTCGATGATTCCAGGTACGGACGCGCCCATGACATCTTCAAGCGTGTCTGCTACGGCAGCGAACATCTCTGGGTTGATCAGTCCCCAGACAATGCCAAGTAAGGTATTCATCCACTCCACTGATTCTGGGAGTAGGTTCGCGACGGCCTGTTGATAGTTAGCGAATCGCAGGACTGAACAATAGGGACCTTGTTTCAGGAGACTTGTGATCCCGGGTCGGTAGCCCACTGACCGTTTCACCTCTCGACTGTTCGCTCGACCATTCTACCTCTCTCCCGCTGCGAATGACTTCCTTCATCCAAAGCCAGATTCCGGAGGCTATGCACATTGAGGTCGGGATGAGTCCTTTCAACGATCCTCCAAACATCTTGCCCAAGATAATGATTGCCAGACACACGCCTATACAAAGACCTCCAGCTCTTTTCTCCAAACTTGCGAACATAGGTTCATATGAGACAGAGGGCGTAGGATGAAAGAGGATGTTGGTCTTCTCGCCATGGATGGGCACATCCGAGGTGCTACCCTCGGCGACAGGATCGGGTGGGGCAGTGACATCTTGGTTGTGGGAGTATTCTGCTCCGGATTGGGTTGGATCGGTCTTGACGGTGGTATCTTTGCCTAGATTGGCATTGGGGACGGTGATTTGGGGGTCTTCGACTGCTTTCATAAAGTTGGCATCGACATCTTCAATCTGGACATCCTTCTGGGTTGTGGGATCGTGCACTGTTCTACGGGTGCCCTCCTTGCCTGCTTTGGTCTCTTTATGAGGTTTGGCATCGCCTTGTCCCTGGTGTTTCCGGGCTTCATCCAATTGACGATCTCGCTCTCTTTTGTCTGCGTCGAGGTTCTGGACGAAGGTCTTGATGTCGGGGATTTTGTTCTTGCCTGGAGGAGAAAGCAGATTAGTTTACCGATGCACTTGACAGATCTAAGAGGCAACTAATGCTATCAATGACCTGGGCATACCGCTGTAGTAGCCGCCGGGCTTGTGTTGCTGCTGGTCGGCCATATCAATGGCGCTTTAGGGTGGCTCGATGTCCAGCCAAAAGAGTGGTGCCCAAAGATCAATTCTGGGTTTCTCGCACGTTCAACGCTCGACGCTCAATGTGCATGGCCTTTGCCTTGCCTTTCTAAGTCGCTAGATAGGGGAAGACCAAGCAGAAAGTGCCATCTGTTTCCATGCCAAGGCAGTGTCATGAAAGTTGGACGTGAAGCGCTATCTTGGTCACGGCACCTTACCCCAAATAGTAGGGGGGGAATTTTGGGACGATTGACGTCATACATCTTCAATCCCTGTAGCCGATCATACATTCAACATCACCGAGCAGGATTAATTCAGCTAAGAGTACTCAGTAACAGCATTGCTTGGCTTGTCATCCGTCCTATCGATTCTGAAGGCATTATATACCATCTCTTTGTTCCCTCTCCGGTCTTGCCATACCTGATCGTACGGCCAATCTACATGTGATCTTGCTCGTGAACGAGACAGACCTCAAGATTGCGGAACTCGAGGACACACTTACCATTTTAATCCCGTGCCTCCTCACTGTTAGCCCCGCCTGCCTCATTTCCTAGTGCGTCTTCGAGCCACTTGGTTACAATATAACAGCTGAAGCGGGATCAGCCATTCTGCAGCCACGGTAATCGCACATCATAGCGTTTCAGAATTCTAACAAGCCACGACGATGTTTGAGGGAGCGAAAGCGTACGTGTGTGTGTGAGAAAGAGAGAGAGCGCGAGAGACAGAGAGAGAGCGACACAGAAGGGAGAGACTCGAGACAATCAGCAGAAGTGTAGTTCAACTTTCGAAATCGCCTCAACAGAATCATTACATCTATCGACTTGACTAAGTCGTGGGCATACTGGACACCCAGATGTAGCAGCGAAGATCGCCGAACTCAATGGACCCTCCGATCCCACTAATCAGGGAAGAAAGCACGGACATCATTTGCTAACGCTGTCTGCTTTGGGGAAACGACGATGGCATCAGAATTACTCGGCGACCTATGATCCCTAGATGGGCTGGCAGAGATCCTTCAGCGAACAAGATATGCTCTACGTCTCCTTAACCATAACGGATCGAAACCTCTCCACCGGTACAGCGATTTGCATGCGTGAGCTGCGGCATGGAGCAAAATTTCGATTATGACATGAGAAAACAGCATCATCTCGTCGGAGAGTGTCAATCTCGGATGACCTCCACTCTCTCCACGGACTTGCTCGGACGCGCTTTACCCCTTTGTGGCCCGCTCCAAACTCAAATTCCTATTTTGGATGCAATCTCTGTGGAGAGCAGATCAGAGACGACAGCTCCCATGTAGACCACTTCGCTCTGCTACTTTGAGTCAGACGGTCAACTCAAATGATGTGGGGGAGCTAGGAAATTGTTGCCAGCCTCCATGCAACAGGTCCTCTCCAGAGCGGATCCCATGTATACCACCCAGATGCCCACTATCATGCTCGGGTATTGCTCAGCTTCCCTGCCAGCAGTATTCTCAAAGGCGACGAGCTTCACTTCCTATTGCCGAGGTCGTTCCGCGTCATCAAAACGTTGGAACTCTCCCTTGCACAACCCATGTTTTTCTAGCCACTTCCGCAGTAATTGACTGGTTCTTATGACGCATGTCTCATCCGAAAGTGGTAGACAGAAAGGTGTATACACTAGCAGTGGATTTCATGCCTTACCACCAACCTCGCCTGGTGCATTACCTATTGAGGAAGAAGCATAATGTTCTACTTGGCCTCCACGTCTCGCTCATGGGGCGCCGAGTACGAGCGAAAATTTCCCACGAGACCGAGTCTCTTGGCCCTTGTTGATCTCAGGTGTTTGCTGTGGCCTTTGTGCTGAGTGTGTACGGTGTATTGGCCATTCAGGGAAAGGCGAAAATGCCCAACGGGGCATGCAAGTTCTAGCTTATAGGAAGCCGAGTAAGTACGAAGCCTTCTCCCTGAGACCGAGCTGCTAGCCTGCTGTTCAGTCAGGGCGCCAGCAATGGGTATATAACCCTGTGCTACCTCTTCTTCTCCCATCTCCGTTCTCCATCATCACCACTACATTCCCGATCAAACCCTGGTCAATCAACCCTCCATCGATCAACGCTCATCAATCAGGCCTTCATCAATCCAATCTCCGTCAACCACTCCTCCTCACTACGAATCCTTCCATCGGACCTCATCAAGCCTTGTCCGTTCCAAGCCAACCATGCATTTCCAAAGCCTCATCGCCCTCGCCCTCAGTGCAGCGGCCATCGCCAGTCCGGTGAACCTTGCCGCCCGCCAGGTCGGCACCGCATTAGATGCCACCCCAAATATCATCGGTACCGTCACGGATACCGTCACCAAGTCGGCTGGCGCCGTCGGGAAGGAAACAGCCGATAACCTTAGCACTGCCGGGTCTGTCAGCACAGGTACCCTCGGCGCCGTTGGGAATATCACCGGTACGGTCCCGGAGAATGTGGAGACCGCAGGCGACGTTGTGACGGCATAGGCGGGAATGAGCGAGGATAGGGAGTCGGAGGGAATTCATTGGTGGGAAATAGAATGAATTCGGTCTTGGAGAAATGGGGGTTGGTGTGTGTTTCTGTGTGTGTGCGCACGCGCGAATGGTCGGCCCCTGTTGTGTGTTTCTTCGTGTCGTTCATCTATTTCTTCGCCGAGGGGCAACTACCATCCCAAGCTCATGTTTTCTGCTGGGGGCCAATCTATAAACCCTCTTGGAACCGAGCGTGGTCTGCGCTTGCCACGGTAGTCCGCTTCGATTTCTTCATTGTAACGATTAATAAATTTCCTCCATGACCGCCTTACGATGCTATGCCGATCAAGGTGAGGATTCTCTAACGAAGAAGGGCGTGACACATCCTACGTCACCTGCTATGGATCTAGGCCAGAGGGCCTCTTTAAAGGCCCCGATCGCGACGACTCCGCAAGCCGGGTCAGGGCGTTCAAAGCCAGCTCGCAGGCAAAAACCAAGCTTGTAGTTGTATCCGGATCACATGATACCTTTACCGTGGAGTTTCCAACTGATGAGCGAGGTGATGGAATCGATGAATTGGACGGTAGTCATTTTCCGCTCATATTGCGCAGAGAATAGGAGTACTGGGAGGAAGCGGAAGCACTGTTCCCCCGTTTTCCCTATTACTTCCCTTGGGTTTGATGCCGCATCTAATCCTTGGCATGTTGTTTATGGATGGTGAACAACGACCCGTTTGGCTGCTTTGCATTTGAAGCTTGGGCGAGTACCCAAGTTGGGGGTGACCGGTATGCTTCGCTTTGGGTGAAAGAAGTGAGCGAGGGGGGAGGTCAAAATAAATGAATCTTAAGAATCAGTGAAATGCTAAGAGCTGAATACGTGGTCCGCTAACATTTAATCAGGCAGTATTGACACTAGGAAAGAACACTCTCTCTCATATTATCTTGCTAGCAAAATCTCCGCCAACTGACCAACTCTTCGAGCACATCACCCCTCTATCTCACGCTCCTTGCAGTCCCTGCTTGCTACACGTAGGTAGGCAACCTACTAAGCCGGCCCTTTAGAGTCCACACGTATGGCAGGGCTGGCTAAGGTAACTAGAGCTTGGTGTTTCAAGCAAACCGCTCCATCGATTCCTGCGGACTGGACTGCCATCCCCCATCGATGCGTATAACAAACCCCGAAGCACCGATTCCACTTCCTTCAGACAATTTCTCCTCTTCCTTTGGTAGCCAGAACACACTTAACCCCAAATTACTAATTCCACAAACGCCGTTGTCCCATTTCCCAATCCTGCCATTCAGCCTATAAAACCCCTAGTGAACCAACCCTCAACACCTTTCCCGCATCCGAAATCAAACTCCTTCACGCATACTGACACAGCACTTGCCCTCCCTCGACATGGCGGCGACCCTATCGAGTTGCGCAGTCTGCAGGCGGAGGAGCGAAGAAATGAAGGGGGCGGGCTCTTATCTTGGTGATTGTTGATGTTGATGTTGGCTCTTCTGCGGATCCTCTGAGGAAGCTTTGATTTGGTTTGCGGTTGAGGGCGCATGGACAGTCGGAGGGAGCGCTACCTCAGAGCCTTGTGCAGTGGTCAAAATCAGGGGTTTGCGTGGTTTGCTGTCTGCAGCAGCACTGACTGGGTCGGTGTCGGTGTCGGTGTCGGTCTCGCGGCGGCCGAAGCACATGGTTTCTCTTCCTGTTGGTGATGCCGAGGTATGGGGCTGATTAAAGATAGGTCGTTCTCTCTGGGAGGCGATCAGTGAATCCTACTGTCGCAGAAGCTGGGGTTTGCCACGAGGTGCTCTGAGACATGCCTTATTTCCATTCCCCAAGCTATGGCGCCATTTTCTCTTCGTGCGCATCGCGCCTGGCTGCACTAAGGCGGTGAGCATCCTAGTGGAACGGATATACGTAACTGTGAGAATGCTAACAAGGCGCAGGCTTGCCGATCATACAACCTTTTCTCACGATGATACGCGCGGCTAGAGCTTGAAGAAGGCGAAAATTCTAGGCGATAAATGGACGGAAGATATGCCGGGGCCGGAAAAAAGGAAAATGAAACAAGAATAGGAGGTAAGAATGTATTACGTGCCATTTCTGAGCATCATTACTCGCTTGCCAGCGGTTCCATCCTGGCACAACTGAAGGATCTCAAGCCCATGTGTTAAGTACATCCTGGATCTGGTCACGCAACTCCGACCATGGCCGATAAACTGTGTGGCAGACTAATCCGACGAGGCTGTGACCGAGCACGCCAAGTTGGCAGAGACAAGAAATGACTGCCCTCAAACACCGATAATGTTCTCTCCTCCTGGGAATCTGGCCTCGTACTCCAAGTCCAGCTTCACTCCCTGTCCCGGGTTCAACTTGACATCCCACTCGATCTCTCCTTCCTTCTTCATTTTCGCGCTCGCCTTGCCCCATTTCACTTTTTCCTCGCCCGTGGTGCCGCGGTGTTCTGCGTACGTGCTGCCCTTCTTGCCCGTGCCCTCGTTGATCAGACCCACTCCGGCTTTGACAACGGCCTGATCGTCATCCCTCCGCAAGCCTCTGGGCACGAGGACCTCGAGCCGTAACTTGTCGTCGTCGCTGATGGGCACTTGGTCCAGCACCGTAGCTTCGACGACGCTGTTATTCTTGGTGTTGGTAAGCGTGCAGGAGCGCGTGTAGATGCGGCTGTCCTCTTTCTGAAACAAGCCGGTCTGGCTTCGCCGCACGCTTGGTTTGCCGTAGACGACATTGAGGGCAGGGTCAACGCCAAGGTTGAGCACGAACGCTTCGCCGGGGCTGCTGCGCGGGAGGCTGGTGTTTCCCAGAAAGGTGCCGTCGAGGGTGAGTCCCGCGGGGCCTTTGAGCAGCGTGGTCGATGACGTGTTCCGCAGACGAGCTTTCAAGAACGCCGCCGTCCGGAGTTTGGGAACGACGACGTGGGAAAGAGTTATGGAGCTCAGAGGAATCGAGGCGACTTTGTGGCGACGGGTGGTGTAGCTTGGAGCGATTGTTTTCAAGCCAGGTACAGTGTATGCCGTCGTCAATCCGGACTCTTCCCATGTAGACTCTTCAAAGGCCAGTGCTGCCTGTGCTGCATCAACGGGTACGATGGTCTCGGTATCGAAATCGGCTTTCGTCTCGTCGGCCGGATGCATTGCGGTCTGCTGTCGAACCGGGAACGCAATGTTTGGCTGGGCTTGAACTCCACCAAAGAGTGGTGTGCCATTCGTCGAGGCGTGTAAAGCAGGTTGCCCTTGACTGCTCGACGCTCCGAAGAGCCCACCGCCTGCTGAAGAGCCAAACCCCCGGTTTCCTGCTGGGGGTGCTGGGGCGGCGTTAGACGACCCAAAAGCGGTAAAACCAGTGTTATTGTTATTGGAAGTTCTCAATTGGGCGAACAACGAGCTTGGAGGCTCTAGGGCACCGAATGCGGATGATGCATTGGCAGCGCTGCTGCTCCCAAATGGCTGAACGCGTGACGCTTGCAACTTCGGTCCAAATAGACCCCGGCTGTAGCTGTTGCTAGTTTGCTCGGTGCGACTGAGCAAGGCATCGTCTGAAGCATGCTCGCCAGAAGCCTTCGCGAGCCGGATGTGCCATGGGTGGATCTGCGGAATGGCCTCCGCCAGCCCCTGGAACGAAGTCTGGGAGGTGGAGAGGATGACTTTGGTCTCGCGCCAGGTCTCTGAAGTCGTGTTGCGAAATTCGGCGCGATAGGTGATTGATCCCGATTTCGAAGACGTATCCAAGGCGAGGTCGTAACGGGGGGACCATGAGGCAGAATGTGTAATGTACGAGATCGACAAATCGATCTTGGAAGCATCAGCTGTGACACCGTTGGCTTCACCCTGGCCCTTGGCACCAGAGGCTGGTGATGTCTTCTGGATGCTGTCAAAGGATCCCCGGCGGGAGGATGCCGGCGTCACACCTGAATTCGCGTCGAGACTGAGGACAACCTTGTAAACCTTGTTTGGCCAGAAAT